>UEXM01000385.1_pt1 | contig 48115 bp, 77 predicted proteins | sample 1796661 | NCBI WGS metagenome assembly UEXM01 (sample SAMEA4772469, study PRJEB27181) | metagenome | reverse complement strand
GAATGGTATCCATCTTAAAAAGAATACGTACCCTCCCCGGGCCCAGAGGACTTGGCACGGTTCTTGCGTGAGCGATGGTAGTAGCATGACCACATAGAAGACCGCCTGTACGCATGCGCGCGCGCATCACAGCACACACACGGACTTACATCGCAAAGATTGCATAGCGCATTGACATGGATGTCGCATGACGCAGCGCAGCACTGTACGTATGGGGCCAGGAGAGCACTTGGCACGCTCATTGCACTCTAGGGCGGCATGAATCACAACAACGCATACTTCGCCGCACGTAGCACACTCAACGCACAGCGCCGGGCCGCGCGCAATGACGAGGCCAATTATGAGTGCAATTACATGCACTTCCACACACACGACGGCGCGCAAGCGTACATTGACGGATGGCAGCTCGACGCGTATGCGGAAGTAGTCGAGGTCCTTAATGAGGAGTTGGAACCGGTCGAAGTGTTCGCCGTGTTCAGCACGCTTGGGGCCAAGAGCACACACGGCTTTCTTAAGCAAAACGGGCAAGTATAGCTAACGCGGCCAACGCACTTGACACGCACATAGAGCGCGCGCATATTGGGCTCAGAGGAGAGCACATATGCAGTACAATTGGCACTCACTAATATCTGGGATGGACCCGCGGTTCTGTATTGCGTTGACCAATTCGCTCGCGGGGCGCATAGGTATCAGAGGAGCGGTTTGGGCGCTTGCGGACGAGTTGAGGGGAGAAACACACGATGCTGCATAAGGACGTAATGGACGCGTTTCGTCATCCTATGCACGCTACGCTAGGGCGAGCACGCTCGCAGCTTGAAGCGCAGGTAGGTTATCGTCTCATGGACCGCATCTGGGCCGAGGGCGCGTATTCTGTGCGCCTATCTGACTACTCAACTATAGTGGACGCTTTATACAATGAGTAGTAAAGAACTTAAAACGAGCCTAGAGAAGGTTCTGTGGGCGTCGTTCGGGACTACAATGAACATCGAGCTACGCCGTCTCCTCTTTTGGGAGTTGCATCCACACTACAGGCGCGACCTCATCCAAGCTATGCAAGTCTTTCATAGCGATTGACATAGATGTCATAGCCGCAGTGCGTTAAATGGCTCTAATAGCCTCTTAGATGCATTGGTACACCTATTGCAATGATATGGTGCATGGAGGCTATGAACATGACTAGAACACACACACATAAAACCAAGAACATTGTCGCACACAACGCAGAGGTTGTGCACATTGTGGGCGACTTAGAGGGCGTATTGGGCGAGCTTGAGAGCACGCACCACGCCCTTCAGACCCCGACAATGGACGCAACTTTGGGCTTGCCCCTCATGAGCGACCATGATTTGATGTGTCTTGAACTTAGAGAGGAGCTAGGACAATGACGACTGAGGACGAATTCGGCAACAAGGAAGTCAAAGAGCTAGGCATTGATGTGCCAGAATGGATTGAGCAGGATATCACTGTGTATGACGTGCAAGCCATTGTGCAAGGTGGATGTGCTAGTGGGGCCTATATGCCTGCTGTAACGTACTGGTGGGCGCTTAAGACTATGTCTGAACATGGCGATGATATTCTAGACGAGCTAGAGGGAGTGTATGTCGAGTTGATTCCACCTCCTACTGGCACGTCTTGGGCTGGTATGGCCGTATATTATGTTTCAATGGGAGTTGAATTGTGGGCCAGTGGACTTGAGTCTGAACTAGATGACAAGGAAGCCGAGTGGAACGAAGAAGAGAAAGAGCGACTTGAAGATGAGCAAATAGAGCTTGCAGAGGCTAAGGCCGCAAACGGAGGTTCATTGCGATGAGTAAGCATCCTGACTATTGCAACTGTGAGCACGCTCAGATGCTACGCAAGGCTTTAGAGCTAGCTCAGCGCAGTTATGAGAAGTTACACCTAATGCCTGTTGTTGATAGCCTCAGAGAGGCTGAAATGGCCATTTTACGTACTTTAAAGACTGACCGAGACATGCGAAAGGAGAACGAAGAAGATGAGTAAACTACATCAAACGGCGCGATATTGGAAAGCCCATGCGAAGTCACATGCCATGCATCAAGACTGCTGGGCCAATTTCATGCTTACGCGCATTGTAAGCGATAAGGAATTCACACACTTGGCCACGAGCACAATCTTGGCCGTATGTAAGGAGGTAGCAAATGGATGATAATGAAGCAGTGAAGGCGTTTAAGGCGCAATATGATGCGGCCACGCCCGAAGACAAGGTCAATATGACGCTTACGGCATTGTCAGAGACACAGTTGTTGACTATGCGCGGCATGGTTCAGGAAATGAAGCGTGTTGACCGTATCATAACGCGTCAGCTGCTGCTGTTCTTTATGACGTGCTTGGGCTTTGTTGCAGTGTGGTTCAAATGAACAATGAAAACAAATCAGCTGCTAGGTATTACAACTATAGCAAGAAAACAGCTAATAGGCCTCTTTACTCGGATAAGAGCGCACTAGACGTGGCCCAGGACTGGGACCTGTATGTGTATAGTTACGTTGCAGGCTCTGTTGTGCGCGAGCTAGAGCCACTAGGCAGCGCTGAGAACATGACCTACACGCAGGCCTTGGCACGAGCGCGTATGAGCGTACGCGAGCACATTGACGGTGTGTGGTCATACATGGTAGTTGCCAAGGGCTCATCAATGAACTTGGATAGGCTCATTGAGGACTCGGCCAATCTTGGTGTGAGACGGCGATATCTACATAGTAAAGAGCGCGCAAGGCTGCGCATGGAGGTTGAGAATGCAAGAAAAGGAAACCTTGGACCTGTACATAATGAAGACATGGACAGAGCAACTGAAGGCTGATATCAAGTGGCATGACCTCACAGAGGGCGAGGCTGAGCGGTGCGCACTAGCACTGGCGGCCTATTTCATGGAAGAAGTCGGCTACATACGCAAGGGAGAGCACAGTGTCATTAGCGGAACATAACACACGGTTAGAAAACGAGCACGATGCAGGCCAGCATGAGAACAATCCTGCGTTTGGCTGTCTAGCATGCATTGAGGAGATGCGCACACAAAAGTGCAGAGTACATGACTTTGACGCGTTGAGAGCTAAAGTTGGCGACGCTATGGAAGCGGCCTTTGATGAATGGATGCAGGAGCATGACCTATGACTAATTGGGTCGTGCACAGGTGGTACAAGTGGTATCAGCGCAAGTATAGGCGCACAGTGTGCCCTAAGTGCGATACAAAGCTACTTGTACGTACATTGTATTATAACGGGAATGAGGACTTTTCATATAGTTGCTTGGGCGATGACTGTGACTGGGAACTTGAGGAGAGGGTTGAGCATGAGGGCAATTAATGACATGCGTTCGCTTAAGCTGATGTTTAATGTGATGCAGACCATAAACAAGCTTAAATGGGTCCCACTTGGCCACGACATAGCTAGAGAATTGCGCTGGAAGATTGATCGCCGCCCAGCGGGCATGCCTCTGTGGGAACTTCGTAGGGAGCTACGCGAGTGGACTGAGTCATGAAGAATAAGAGGCAGACAACCCTACATGCTGCGCTTGTGGGCCTGCAGAAGGAGACTGCAGAGGTTATTGCGAGTAAGTTGCGTCTAGTGCAGCGACAGCGCGGTGTAACTGTGGTGCTCATGGCCAAGCAGATAGGTATTAGTCGTGACCTATTGAATAGGTACTTGGGGGGCAAGCAGCTGCCTGGGCCTGAGGAGGCTGATCGCATGTACCGATGGATGACCGAGAACATCTCATACGAGAAGGCGCCCACTGTGCGCTCATTCAAGCGAGCTGACAGCCAATACAAGCGCCAATTCACTAAGATGTCGTTCATGGTGCCTAAGACTGAGCTTGATGACCTGCAGGCCGTGGCATTTCGCACTAATTGCTCTAAGGGCGCGCTTATGATGATAGCTATGCGTCAGTTCTTGTACAAGAACAACGCTTACACTGCCCAAGTCAAGGCTGCGGCTGAAGATGTGCAAGAAGCGCAGTTGGCTCAGTATTTTGTGTCTGTGCCCGCGGCATCACATATCATGAAGTGCGATATCGAGGCGCTAGAGCGCATCAAGGACACCAAGGTCAAGAAGATCAAGGGCCCTGAAGCATTGAGAGCAGTGACACCAGTCGATAAGCTGGCCGACCTACTGGTTGTAGATGGTGCAGCTGAAGAGATTTACCTTGAACACGCGGAGGATTGGCAATGGGACTGATTAAGAGGAGTGAACTGCATAGTGACTTGCGTTATAGTGTAGGAGTACAGCTGTCCTATACACTTGAGGGTCGACAATATGACGAGCTATGGAATCGACTCTTTGGAGCTAATAGCGACAGTTTAACGCTGGCCGTGCGCAGGTGGATGATTAAAGATGAATCTTGAACAACTACTACACAAGATGGGCATCAAAGTGGAGACTATCGAGTATGATGAGGCCGTGACTGACTCGGACATATACTTTGCCGACATCGCAGTCACTGAGGCTGTGGATATGGCCGAGATGTGCGATGAGAACGCGCGGAAGGCCTGGGCCGATGTAGCAACTAGGAAGGGCGTGCTGAGTACGCTGCTAGCAAAGAGAGGAGCTTGAGAATGAAGAACGTTAGGAAAGAGCAGCTGACGGCGCTTGACGTACTGTGGACACAGACTCCTTTTTCTGTATGGCTGCGTCTTGGGCTGAGTAGGTTTATGGACCGGGAACTCGAACTAAGAGCTGAATTAGAGCACTTTTAAGGAGACAGACAATGACACTTGATATGACAGACAACGAGATGGTGCTACTGGCCATCATTAAGATGCTAGAAGAAGAGCTAGGGGCTATGGTTCAGGCAAAACCCCTAGATCCAACAATGCCTGAGTGGGCTCTGCATCAGCTTCAGGAGGCAATTGAAGCTCATGATCTTGGTGACATGCTGGACAGCGTCGATCTAGAGTTACTAAAGAGCCAGCGGTAACAACATAATTGGCCGCGCACTTAGTGCATGACCAAAGAAAGGCAGGATGAAGCAATGAAGTGGACATCTTTAGTATTGTACCTTGTTTTGTGTGTAATGTGCAGTTCATCTGCAGGATGCGCAAGTGGCAGCTTTACGACCAGTCACGGGGTCAAGTTCGTGTTTGAGGAGCGCGAATGGGCCCAAGACACCGTTGAGAGCATCATTGATGAGACCTGGGGCGATCTATATGACCAGGACGACGAAGCACTTGATGGTCTCGTTGTGCGCGTGCAGGAGCCCTTGGTTGAGCGCTATCGTGAGGGCGAGGTGCCTGTGGTAGCTCTGGGCCTGTTCAACACACCTACAGTAGCCCATCCTAAGGGTCTGATTACACTGGTGTACATGTCGTGTATCTATCAGTCCTCTCTGACACATGAGCTGACGCATCTGATGCTGTTCTTGCATGGCGACTCGGACGGTGAGCACCAACAGACTGAGCTGTGGCAGGCCGTGCGCGAATATCGTGAGCTGGATGCGGAGGTATACTGCAAATGACAAAGCAACCTGATATAGAGGCGCAGAACATACTGAGGCGGGTTACTATAGCGCAGTTAGAGCCACTATTTGGTGGCCATCTTTGTGTCCGAGGACCTAACCTCCTGCTCCGTCCTTTTGCCTCCTATGTACTAGGGACAGAGTTATGGGAGTGGACCCGAAAATGACTGATACAGAAGGACAAGACACAGGACTGTTTCCGCGGAACACATGGACACTAAACGCTTGGGTAGAGTATATGGAGTCTCTGCCCGTGCCTACATGGCTGCTTGAGGACTTTATCATGTACCAGGGCCTGACTATTGTATCAGGCGCGCCTACGGTCTCGTATAAGAGCTGGACACTCTTCTCGATGGCCTTTGCGCTGGCCCACGGTAGCTCAGAGTTCGGCTTCAAGCCCACTCAAACTGAGGGCGTGCCCGTGTGGGTCATAGAGCTTGAATCGCCTGGTAAGGCCACTGCGAACCGGATGCGCATGATTGAGACGGGCCTGGGTGTGCCCATCGAAGAGGTAAGTAGGAACTTTTACTTTAGCCACATGTCGGGCCATAGATTGGACGTACCGCGCGATGTGGCCGAAATATGTAAGTTTGTGCAAGAGAAGAACATCCAGTGCGTCATGATTGATACGCTCAGCAAGTCACACACAGGTAATGAGAACAGTTCTCAAGATATCAACAAGGTGCTGCTCAGCGTGGATGCAATCAGGGCCAATGGCTGTGCTGTGGTGCTAGTGCATCACTCGCGCAAGATCAGCCTGGATGATCAGGGCGAGTATGATCCTGACCAGGCCTTGCGCGGCAGCACTGCGACCTCGGGCGGCTACGATGTGCATCTGCACGTGAAGCCTAACCCGACTAACAAGAAGAGCATCGAGTGGATTGTGCGGTCGAACGAGGCCGGCGATCTGTTCTACAAGGCCAGCTGGTGGTTCATCAAAGATGAGGAGAAGCCTCAAGTCAAGCTAGACTTGCAGTTGGTAGATGCGCTAGATGTAGTAGATGAGGCACTGATTGATTCTTGTCTGGCGAAGCTATTGCCCGATAAGCGCTACAGCAAGAAGAGCTTAAGCACTGCCTGGGCTATACCTGAGCAGCACATTGTGGAGGATATCTTGAAGAGACTGATGGATGATGGCGCTATGGTCGTGCGCGGCCGTGGCTTTGGAGTAAAACCATGAAGTACGATGAAAAGCTTATTGTTATGCATTGCGAGGCGCTCCATCGCCACATGATTGTGCAGCTTGAGAGTCAGGTCAGGGCCAGCTTTGTTTATTTTACACAAGGTAGACTTGGTACCGCCTTAGTTGAGGAGATGAAGCACGATATAGGCTGGACGTGGCAAGATAGCGTGAGCATGAGTTCACCATGAAAGATAAAGACGTGAGTAAGAAAGAACTGAAGCGGCAGATTGTCGAACTCCAGGTGGGCATGCGCTCAATGGAAGTACTTCTAGCAGGAGTACTTGAAGAGGTCGGCGGTGAGCTAGAGATTGACACGCGCACGATGTTGCGTCGGCAGCTCGATGGCGAGGTCACACTCATTGTCGAAGAGATGGGCGATAGCCGCCACAAGCTCGTGCTGCAGAAAGGAGAAGAGGATGGACAGCAAGAAGGCGACCCGCTTGATTAGAAACAACTTTATAGTCGGGGGCCAATGCGCAGTCCAGTTGATGCAGATGCAGACATTGGCGTATGCTTTTCGATGGGAGCTGAAAAGGCAGATGCAACATAGTATTACTCCCATTGGAGGTCTTACGCTTACACTTGAACAGGAGATGTTAAGAGATGACTAGGAAGAAGAAGAAGAAGGTATCTACTGGCACCAAAGGGCACTACAACGGCGTCATTTATGAGCGTATCACTCCCGGCGAGGCCAAGGCGAACGACGCCTGGCCTCCGCTGGACGCGCTACTGGAGAAGTTTGATGACCTTACACAGCGGCGTATTTACAATGTGGTCTGCGATATCGTCTATGCAGAGGTGGACCGCATGCGTCGTGATTGCGCCTCAGAACACCTGGGCCCGCAGTATTAACCTGGTAGGAGCATCGATATGGGAAGTAATGATCTAAGCAGCCTAAGTATGCGCCGGCTCATGCACGCTGCCCTTAAGCAACAGCTAGGCTATGGGCCTTTTATGCATGACACCTTTTATGGGAAGTTAAAGTGGGCGTTGAGCGCTCAGCTACACGGCAACCTGTCGGAAGCTATATACAGTGAACTGGCAGCTTAGCGCCCGAACACCTTGGTTCTATGAGTTGACGGGCGCAACTGAGGCCCTCAACTTGACGCAGTATCCAGGCGTCTACTGGGACCGATACAAGAACTGCTGGATGATACCTATTGAACTGAAGGAGAGGATTGAAGATGGCATCAACAAAGAGTGACATACCGGCCTGGCAGCGGGCCATACATGAAGTGGCCAAGGAGAAGGGCTGGTGGGATGAGCCACGCAACACGGGCGAGATCATTGCGCTGACACACAGTGAGCTGAGTGAGGCCCTCGAAGGCGCGCGCGCAGGCAATCCACCAAGTGATAAAATAAAAGCGTATTCTTCACTTGAAGAAGAGTTGGCCGATGTGGTAATACGTATTCTAGATTGGGCAGAGCATGACGGCCTAGATATCGTAGGTGCCATGGAAGCAAAGCTTGACTACAATCGCGGACGAGACTATAAACACGGTAAGAAGTTTTAAAACACAAGGAAAAGGACAGAACAATGACAGAGACAATTGACAGCATGCCGGACGAGAAATGGGCAATCCTCAAGGAGTACCGCACCAAGTATCGGGCCTTAGCTACCAGCACAGAGACAGCTAACAAAGAGCTGGCCGAGGAAGGCGCGGCCAAGGCCTACAAGATGGTCGAAGAGCCCATGCCTCCTGTGGTGTGGACGAGCAGTCCATTCGTTGGTATGCTTATGGCAGCACTGGTCGAACAAGACCCAGATGGTGAATTGCGTAAGATCTTCGGGCCTTACGAGAAGTTCACCAAAGAGATCTACGATGCCGCGTCAGAAGAAGACCAACGCAAGCTACGCACAGCCAGCCGGCCCATGCTTGAGCGCGCAGCTCATGGACAGCAGGATCTGTATTGGCTTGCTCACTGGGACTTCGTCTTGAAGCATCTACCAGTGACCTATGACGGGCCGTCCATTGAAGGTCATCTCCAGGTGGCTGAGAATGCTGGCTGGTGGTGGATGCTAAGCGATGTCTGCATCATGTCAGACCGCCCATGTGTTATCTTGGCCGATGAGAACGATAATGGCCATGCCGAACATGGGCCCTACTGGGCGTATCGTGATGACTTCAAGATGTATGCATGGCATGGCCAGCGCATCCCAGCTGAGTGGATCGAGGACAAAGAGAACATTGACCCATCGTTGGCCCTGACTCACCCCAACATCGAGCAGCGTCGATGCTTGGCCGAGATCTTGGGCTGGCACACGGTCATTGAACAGCTGAATCCTAAGATCATTGACAAGGACCCTGATCCTCAGATTGGTACGCTGGTCGAGGTCGACTTGCCAGATCATGGGCCATGTAAGTTCTTGCGTGTTCTAGAGGAGAGCACTGGGCGTGAGTTCGCCCTGTATGCTGCACATGAAGCCAATACAGCCCTTGAAGCTCAGGCCCTAGCGCATCAGATTGATGTGGATCTGATCAAGGGCGGGTTTGTGCGCACGTGAGTTTGGGCTCATATGGTGGATATGGGCTTTTCGATGTATTGCTAGAAAAACTCGACTCGCAGCTATGTGATACTAGTGAGTGGTACGATGAGCTAGATCAAGCGTTATGGCGCGACGTAGGTGGGTTTGATATGGGCCGTACGCTGCGTAGAGAAATATTAGACCAAACAACAAAAAGGAGACAATGATGTCTGATGAAGAAATTGTAGACAACAATGGAGTTAGCTTTCACGGAGAGGTGTGTATCATTCGTGCTGATCTTGAAGGTGTCACTGAGCTGCCTCAAGGGGCTAAGGAAGTCAAGGCTGACGAGCAGAAGAGGCTCTTGGTTGCGCATAGCGAGAGTGGGCATCACCACTACGTGAACGCAGCTGAGGCTAAGTTCTACGGCACTGACGACCCACTTGTGTGCTATCTGCAAGTGGCAGGTCAAGAGGCGTATCTGCGTCATGCTAAGCCTGCCTCTGCGCCAGACCGACACAAGACTCAGCGGCTGCTTAAGAACAAGGCAAAGGGCAATGGACTCTTCATCGTGAAGAAAGCGCGGGAGGAGACCCCTGAAGGCTGGCGACAAGTTCAAGATTAGGCCTAAGGCTCATAGTGACGAGGTCTGCATACGCTTAATGGGGAAGATACTGCGGGACGGTCCCTACTGGGGCACCCGAGACTTCAATCTGAAGCGTATGCTCGATGAGGACCTTTGGAATCTAACCGTCTGGCACAACAGCTTCTACCTATAACACTTACCTGCCCTGCTCATGGTCAATCCCATGGGCGGGGCTTTTCTACGTTCTACAATATGTATAATACAACAACAAGGATATTCACTTGGCTACGATTACGACCACTAGACTGGATTGGTCCCCCGACGAAGACCGCAATTGCATAGTTTACACCTACTCTACTCCTCTTGATGCCGACGACGACTTGCTCGGGCCCACGATCGACGCGCGAAAGTTCGCAAGCGTCTTTGTGACCATAGAGACTGATCAGGATTGCACGCTCCAGATGCAATTCAGCGAAGACGGCACGAACTTCGACCGCGTCAAGCAGATCGATATTGATCAGACCATTGGCTCAGGTAGTGTGCATGGCCTAGGCATCGTCACGCACTACTTCCGCGTTCGCGTAATTAACGGCAGTACGAACCAGGGCGCGCTGCGCATACAGCAGTCGTTCCACGAGTCGCGCTCACCGTTCCTTGTCAGCTCGCCTAACCAGACCATCTCGCGTGTCAATGACGTGCAGCTTACCAGAACGACCAATGACCCTTACCTCGATGTTTCCGCGGGGCTGTTTGCTGACCGCTTCACGGTACACAAGTTTGGTGACAATTCAGACGTTGGGACCGCATCATTCGAGGATATCTGGGACGCAGGCGGTACTTACACGTGGCCTACAGCGGCTGAGACTGTTCGCGTAAGGTCTGGTGGGAATACAAACGATACTGCAGCGGGTACTGGTGCGCAGAAGATCATAGTGCAAGGGCTTGATACGAACTTCGATCCGGTTGAAGAAGAGATCACACTGGCGGGCTCGTCCGCAAGCTCTTCGACTACTGCGACGTTCCGCCGAGTGTATCGTGCGTATGTGACGGACAGCGGCGCTTATGGCGGCAACAATACGGGCGACATCCTGATCGAAAACACGTCCACGAATCAACTGCTCGCAGATATTCAAGCGGGCAAGGGCCAGACCGAAATGTCCATGTACACGGTACCTGCGGGGCATAAGGCCTACTTACGGCGCGTTACGATGGAGGTCGAAGCATCAAAGCCCGCAGAGGTGCGCTTCTGGCAGCGGCAGAACGCAGATGATGTGACCACGCCATTTACTGCGCCGCGTATTGTGCACGATACTTTGGCCCTCGAAGGCACGGAGAACATTGAGTTTGCTGTGTTTCCTGAGTTCCCTGAGAAGACCGATCTATGGATGGATGCCATAGCATCGTCAGGCGGTGGTGCAACACAAGTTGACATCGCATACGACTTGGTTGTAGTTAAGTCTCTTACCCCGGTGACGCCACAATGATGTTATTTAGACCAAAAAACAGCTCTGCCCCGTTCATGCACGGCTACGCCTTTAAGTACAAGTTTAAGGGGCACCGCCCAGGACTACGTAAAATTTATGTGCTCATGCCTTTTAACTTACTGTTCCGTCTAGGTTCGTATGTTATGCGCGTGGGCCGCTGGATGAAGCATGGATGAAGCTACACCCTTACCAGCAAGAGGCTATTGACACTGCGTTGTCTGCTCCGGCCCATCGATGGGTAATTAACTTCGACACGGGCCTAGGCAAGACGCGCACAGCAATAGAGTTTGCTAAGCAGGTAGGGGCCAAGCGCGTCCTGATAGTTTGCCCTGCAGTGGTGCGCATTGGCTGGCTTCGAGAGCTGGCCAAGTGGGGCTTTCCAGAAGAGGCCTCTATCATCAGCATAGGGCGCGACCGTGAGAAGGGTCTTAGTAAGCCCGCCTTAGAGCGCAAGCGTAAGGCCTACGCGGCCACAGTACAGATCGTGTCCTATGACCTCGCCCACAACGTGGCGCAGAAGGGCTGGGACCTCATCGTGCTAGACGAGCTGCATAAGCTCAAGTCGCCCTCATCAAAGCAGAGCAAGGCCGTCAAGGGCATAGCGCGCAGGCACAAGGGCGCTATCCTAGGCCTGACTGCTACACTGATGCCTGACCGAGTCACTGACCTTTACAATCAGCTCGACATCATCTGGCCCAGACGCTGGGGCAAGCTGCAGCAGAACGGCAAGGCCTCCTACGAGTTCAACAAGCGCTACTCGCTGGGCTTCAATCCCAAGGGCTACGGCATCAAGTGGGAAGGCGTTAACGAGGTGCATCTAGATGAGCTGCGGCATCGGCTGGCTGCAGTGTCATCACGTGTGACTAAGGATGAGGTCGCGCATCTACTCCCAGCGTTCACTGTGCGCCTTCTACAGATAGGTGACAAAGAAGCCCTTGACATCGGACGCATTCCGACCGACGTATTAAAGGAACTGCACAAACGCGCAGACAAGAAGACAAAGGAGATTGAAGAATGGGCAAAGGAAGCAATGGAGGAGACGAACCACGCCGTTATTTTCACCCACCGCAGAGAGTTGGCGAAACGTATCCCATCGGAGTACACGATTACTGGGAGTATGTCGCCCGACAAGAGACTAGCGACGATCGATTCTTGGACGCGCTCCGGTGGGCTCCTGGTAGCGACGATGCACGCCGTGGGGATTGGTATCAACGGTTTGGAGATAGCAAATCGCGCCCTATTCGCCGAACTGTACTATCGTCCCGAGACGGTAATTCAGGCACTGGGACGTCTTGACCGCCTGGGCACAGATGAAAAGACCATCGTCGACTTTCTTGTCTATGCAGGAACTATCGAAGAGCGTATAGCTATGTTGGTACAGGAGAAGATGGAGTCGATTAGCTCCATCGTGGACACAAATGAGAAAGAACTAGGCGTGCAGCGCTTGCTATCATTGGAGCCGGACAGCGAAGATGAGTGGCTTGCGGCCTTGCACGACGTAACAGAGGGGTACGTTGAAGATGATTATGAATAACGAGCATCTTAGGACAAAGCTTTACACCAATCTGGTTGGGTACGTGAAGTACAGTTCACCTATATGGGCTATGTGGGACGAGTTATGGGACCGCAGCAGCGGTGCTAAGGCGCATATACACGACACGCTCAGACGAGGCGAACATGTTTACAAATAAAGACCTAATTGACGCTATGGGTCCGGTCTACATACAGGTACACCGTATACATCCAATGTTGGCGCGAGCATCAGGACACGGAGACGCGTACGGCCGCAACATGTATGAACTACTTCGAGTACAGATGAGAGGATTCTTCTATGACTTCACTTAAGATCTTAGAGGACAAGGACACGGGCGGAAGCGGTACAGGTAACTCCCTCTATACCAATCCATGCGGACGCAAGACCATACTCGATAAGAAGCTTGGCAGTGGTTCAGGCGCCGATGCAAGCGTTGGGCGCATGTTCCATACGCTTATGGAGTACTGGTACCCAGGGAAGATGAACGAGATTGCGCTGCCTGATAGTGATGTGACTGCTAGCAGCTGGGCTGCGGGCGAGGCTATGCGACTGTTCACGGCCTACACTGAGCGCTACAAGCCCACAGACCTAGAGGTCATATCGATAGAGCAGCAACTGCCCTCGAACGACGAGCAGAAGCACGCCCTACATGAGGCCTTTGGTATTCCTATCACAGCGCGTATGGATATGCTCGTTAACATTACACAAGAGCACATTGACGCTATGGCCGAGACGCGGCCTGAGCTGGCTGAGATTCAGCCTGGGCGCTGGATATGGGACTTCAAGACCAAGAAGCGTACGGGTAATACTGATGTCTTTCGCTACTCGGTAGACACACAATTCATGCTATACCCGGCTTTGTGGAACTACCTGCACCCGGACGAGCCTGTGCTGGGCATGATTGCTGACTGCATCGTACGCAACAAGGAGGTCAAGTTCTACACCATCGCGGTGCCAGCACTAGACGTTCATGAGGCCATGAGTATCTTGGTGCCCTACTACCAGCGGAAGTACGCGACACATAAACTCGGTCATGTAGAGTTGACTGCGTGCTTTGATTGGGGCAAAGTCTGCCCGCACTATGAAACAGGCGCTTGCGACAGGAAGCCATCAACATGAACATAAAAGAACTGAACCAGGCAGTGTCTCGTAGTAACGCAGTTGAATGCTCTAAAAGTGCGCTAATGTACAATCGCGTCATTGTTGACTTTAACTGGTTCTCGTTTGATCGCTATAACTTTAACTTAGAGAGTGAGGTGCTTCGATGGGTTTGGTCGAAATGAGCAAAGACATGGTAGAGATGAGTGTAGACATTAACAACACGGATCGGATTATGCTGATTGGGCCGCCCAAGGCAGGCAAGACTGTGGCTGCAGCGACATACAGTGCGCAGTGTCCTGATGTATTGCCCGCCAAGGAGCTGACCAATCTAGAGGACACATTGATCTGGCAGTTCGACGAAGAGGGCAGTAAATCACTGACCTATCTGAACTTGAATGCGCCCGTGATTGACTTCACCAAGTGCAAGACCTTCCAAGACCTGCAGAAGAAACTGAAGGAGGCCATGAAATATACGGCCGAAGCAGTTGCGAGCGGCAAGGTGAATGTGGTAATCATCGACACGCTCACAAGCTATGACCATGCTCTGGTCGGGCACTATGGTGGTGTCTATCCAGAGAAGAAGGACTCGATGGCGCTTTACAACAATGTCAAGCTCAAGCATCAGGTCCTGCAGAAGTTCATGCGGTCGCTCGACTGCTCGTATATACTGATTGCGCACACTAAGACCGTGCATGCAGCAGTAGAGAGCACTGAAGCGGCCACTAGGGCTAAGGCCCAGAACTTGGCGACAGGAGGCGATATTGTGGCAGCTATTACAGGCGGAGGGGCAACCCTCTGGAAAGCTGCGGTATCGTATATCTGGCCGGTCCTTGCCAAAAAGGTTAAGGGTCAGCAGCTCATGGAGCATTATGTTTTGCCTAGGGGAGGACAAGGCTTTGAAGGTGGTGGACGATTTCCGTTCCTTGCCGACAAAGAACCAGCACACCTGGGACTTCTATTTAAAAAGATTAACAGTTATGGAGAAACTAAATGAATGCAGTACCACAAACAATCAACTTCAATGAAGCAGATGTCGCGTCGATGGGGCGCCGTAAGGTTCTGAAGAATGGCTGGTATGAGGGCATCGTGCAAGCTAAGGCCACGACAAAGCTGGCCAAGACGGGCTCTCTTATGATGTACGTACCTATCTCAGTACTTGACGCCGAAGGGGAGCCGACCAAGTACAAGACGGACTATCGTATCATCTTGCCTGTGGCCAACCCTGAACATGAGGGCCACACTGCGCCCAATACAGGCGGGTTCTGTCACAGCTACCTGAATGCAGTCAATGCTGATCAGTTCCCGCGTTTTCCTAAGCGCGAAGGTACTGAGTTCGTGTTGCCTGATGGCACTGTCATGACCAATGAGGAAGCTAGCGAGTTCCGTACACAGCTCAATACCAAGATCGTTAAAGAGATGGTATCGCGCTGGAATGACCCAGATTCCTTTGAAGATGACACTCTGTTCTTCCAGGTGCAGCGCAACGACAAGGATTATCCTGAGATCGTTCGTGTGTCGGGCGAAGCTCCTGACGGCGAAGAGGTCATCTGTGAAGATTTCGTAGCGTAAGGTCTTCTTCCTGCTTTATGCTACTGCCCCGGGAGCCTAGCCACGAGCGGGCTCCTGGGGTTTTCTTTTGGAGAACACAATGACTAAAGACAAAGATGACTGGCTAGCAGAGGGTCGTCGGTTGCAGGCTTACGCGGCCGAGCCTGACGAATTCCCAGCCTGGCTCCACAACAACGCCGATCGCCTGATCGATGGGTGCGAACGGGCGGAGATATGGTGCGTTATCGAGTGCGGCCCGAACACGCCCATAAGCTTACATCGAACTAAAGCTGGCGCAGAACAGGAATGCGCTACCAGGGTAGAGCGACTAAGACCGCATTTTGGCGACGAGGCAGAGCGGTTTTATGCTGTCGGAGCGGAGGTGCTGCATGCCTAAAGAAACCACAGCAGAGCTGATTGCTCGACAGGACAAGGAGCTAGCCAATATGGCAGCTATGTGGGACACGCTATTTGAGCGCTTTCAGCAGGTACAGCAGCTGTCCGAGAAGCGGCGAGTGATGCTGGAAGACTTGCAGTGGGATATGCCTATGAGTGGCCTCCAGTTCTGCATACTGTGCAAGCAAGACTACAACGGACGCAATACGGACTGTGCCCCCGACTGTGAACTTGCTGAGCTAATCAAAGAGTGAGCTACGACCCTAAGAAGTTTGGGGCCAAGTGCGACTCATGCCCCATCAAGTGCAATCCGGTCCCACCGCGCTCAGCCAGCTCATCCCTAGCCATCATAGCAGACCAGCCAGGCAGCGCTGAAGAGAACGCAGGAAGGCCATTCGCGGGGCATTTCGGCAACCACGTACGTCGCGCCCTCAAGGCTACGTCTACCTCCGCGCACCTAACCTCCGCCATCCTATGCAAGCCTGACCGCGTCCTTACGGCCAAAGAAGAGAAGAAGGCCATGCTAGCGTGCAAACCGCGACTAGAGCGCGAGCTGAAGAGGGCCAATATCAGGACAGCGTGTGCTATTGGACGGCAGGCCTTCCTATCTACCGTAGGCATTGGTGAGGTCAAGAACTGGATGGGTGCACCTTTAGAGGGTATGCACGGTATTCAGGTTATTCCTATGCCCTGGCCAGGCAATGCGGCCATGCTGCCGGTCTTCAGGCTGTGGATTAACCGAGCAGTGCACCTAAATAGGGGCTCCCTGAGGCCCTGGAAGTGGCCTGCGCTGCCGTATGACGATCCGAGTACCTACGCCCTCGAAGATCTCAAGCGCCCCTTAGATGCCATTTATGAGGCCAAGGAGCCCGTGGCCATCGACATTGAGACTGCGGGCTCGGACCCGCTAACGGCGCCTATTCTGTGCATTGGGTTTTCTAATGGCCAGAATACTGTCACGCTATGGTGGCCGATCCAGGACCCGGGCCTAGAGAAGACGGCCAGGGCCATACTCAAAGAGCTGCCCACCATCGCCCATAATGGCATGCACGACGTCGTAGGGCTCGAAGCCCAGGGCTATGCGATGGACAACTACTACTTCGATACGCTCCTGGCGCATGCTATTGTAGCGCCCCAGATAGCCCACGATCTGGGCTTTGCCTCTAGCTGCTACTTCCATATGCCGCGCTGGAAGACGGCCTTCAAAGCCCACGCTAAGGCCAAGTACAAGCATACAGGGCTCAGGGCTTTCACAGATGGACCTCGCAACGAGCTGATGTTCTACAACGGCAAAGACGCCTACATGACGGCCATACTCTACAAGAAGCTCAAGAAGAGCTTGCAAGATACACATAATGGGCAGGCCCTCTTCGACGATCTCATGCTGTATAGCCGCATAGCCATGCGCATGAAGCTGCACAGCGTCAAGATCGATCTAGATAAGCGCGAAGAGCACCGCGTAGAGCTGCAGAAGCGCGTAGACGTGGCTCGTGAGCAGTTCAAGGCCCTCGTGAACGGCAAATATCGCCCAGGACTCAATGGCCAGGCCAGATGCCTCAGTAAGCTCTTCTTCGAGGATTTGGGTTGCCCTGTTATTACGCGCTCAGCAGAGACCAATCAGCCAAGCCTGGACGCCCAGGCACTGCAGAGCAGAGCTGCAGGCGTCGACGCCTACGCGTCGGCCTGCGCGAGGGCCATACTAGCCATTAGGAAGCCCTACACGCTACTTGCGACATATGTGGACGGCCTAGATCTAAAGGAAAAAACATACATTCAGCCCGAGTGGAAGCCCTGGGGCACCGTTACAGGGCGCTGGTCATCTAAGGAGCCTAACTTCCAGAACTGGCCCAAGAAGATGCGTGATATGGCCGTTGTACGCAGGCCTGAGAACTGGATTGTGGCCGCCGACTACAGTCAGATGGAGCTGCGCATTGTGGCTGCGCTGGCTCAGGACCCCTTATTACTCGAATGGTACGCAAACAACGAGGATGTGCATACAATCACGGCCAAGATGCTATTCAATACAGGTATAGTGACTAAAGGCCAAAGAAACCTAGCAAAAGCAGTCGAGTTCAGCTTCAACTACAACATCAGTACAGATGTCACCACAGTCTGGAAGAAGCTGGCCGAAAGCTATCCCAAGCTGACTATTTGGCAGCTCAAAGGCCTACGTAAGAAGTGGTTTAACGCCCATCCAGCCATACGGCACTGGCAGCTGGCCCAGATTAAGCTCGCGGAATCACAGGGCTTTATCGAAGAGAAGCTCTCAGGGCGCCGAGAGTACTTCCATGGTGGTCATGTGGACCCTAACCAAGTTTTGAACTTCCCAGTCCAGGGCTTCGCCGGTACACTTATGAATAGGGCCTTAGTTGCTCTCGACAAGGAGATTCGCTGGGGCGAGGAAGGCATAATCGCCCAAGTCCACGATGCGGCCTACCTTGAAGGGCCAGACCCTGAGCGGCTAGCCGGTCTGCTCAATAAACACATGTATCAGACCATCTCGTATGAGGGCTTTGATATCGAATTCCCTATCGATGTTGAGATAGGCAAGAATCTACTGGAGTTAGAACCGTATGGAGATACCGCATAAAGTTCGCATGGGCGGCCACACAATTACAGTGGTGATGGACCCGAAGCTAGCCCAAACAGAGGACGCGGTAGGCCTTTACGAGCACGAGAGGCTGCGTATCAGAGTACAGTCAGATATGCTGCAGACGCTTAAAGAAGAAGTATTCATACACGAGCTAGTAGAGGCCGCGTGTGTGTTCGGTGAGATCGAGCTAGACCACTCACAGCTGCAGACGCTCGCGGTGCACCTGCATCAGGCTTTGACGTCGTCCGAGGGCTCTTCGTAAGGACGCAAGGTATTGATGTCGGCGCCCATGTCAGTGTCCCACCCAGAGCGTAGATAGTCTCCGCCACCGTCCACAAAGACGGCTCCGCACTTACAGCGCACAAAGTCATGCCTGAACTTGCTCTGGATGACGTCCTCACATAGGGCGCATTGCCACTTCATGCCCGCGCTCATAGCTTGTACAGCTTCCCATCAACGACACAGCGCTGGTTCACAATAGGGATGAACTGGGCGTGCCCTGTACCGTTGGGCTCCATGTGGATGGTGCCGAAACCATGCTGCCAGTCGCGATTGACCTTGGCCTTGTGCATGTAGTCGATGTCGTCAGTGTCGCCGAGCCAGCCCACTGACATACCCACATGAGTCTTGCCTGAGACCGTGCCACCATACACAACATTGCCACGGTGCGTATGACCAATGACGATGTTATCGCCGAAGTCCGCCAGAGACTGAGCTGCCGCATGTTTGCCACTCCGCCCCAAGTCATGAGTGAAGTGAATCTGCCCGATGCGATGAGTCTCTTTGTAAGGCACGTACTTCCAGCCGTGCTCTTTGAGCTGCAACACCTTAGGGATACTGACTGTGTTGAACAGCTCTGGCGCCTTCTCTGATAAGTAGCGCTCTAGTCGGTACTCATGATTGCCTGCGATGAAAATACGCTTACACTTCTTAGGAAGTGCAGACGTTAAGTCTGCTAGCGCATCCACTGTAGCATTGACCTCACTCTCTAGGTCATAACGCACGGCAGGGCTCTTGGTATGGAAGCTTACGCTGAAGAAGTCGGCGAAGTCCCCAATTATTACACAATAATCAGGTTTCCAGGCTTTGGCGCATTTCAGAAATAGGGCCCAAGCAAGTTCGTCGACAAAGGGGTGATGACAGTCCGGAACAACGAGGATTCTTTTCATGCCCTGGAACGTACACTATTCGCTCATACCTTGCAACCTGCGCATACGGTCGATATGATCAGCGAATTCTTGACTGTTTAGCTCCATAGGCTCCTCCGCGGGAGGGAAGGGCATTGGTAGGCCATTAAATCCGCCCGGAGGTGTAGGATATGGGAGTGTATCCTTGTAGTTATAGCCCAGCTCTTCGGGAAGGTCAGGCTCTGTGCCACCTCTGCGTCTAAAGGGTGTAGGTGGAGCGAATTCAGGCCATTCTGCGCCCTCGCCAAAGTCTATATATGTGCTATGAGGAGTTTCAACTTGTTCATAATTAGGCGCATGAAGTAAATCATCATTGAATGTGCTCATCGTGACTGCCATAGGATCCGCATCGAACGTAGTACGCTCTACGTACCGCTGCATTTCAGGGTCCTCTAGGCGCCCAGACGCACGGGCTCGATCCTTCGTTACAGGGAAACCCATAGCACTATTGGAAGCAAAAGGGATCACATCACCCCAGGACTCGTACGCATGAAACGCGGGCTCTTTGGTTGTTACAGCTGGGTCATCTTTATCAGCTCGATATACATATGGAGCATCGCGCGTACTGAACTGCTCGTTTAACACGTCTGGATAAGTGGCTGATAAACGTGTATGTGAAGATCTTTCTTTCTTCTCGTTCGCTTTTATATCACGTAAGAGTCTATCCCACATGAGACGTGAGGCGGGTTCGGTCATTATTCTATGTCTCCTTCGAGTCCAAACAGCAGCCGTAGCTGGTCGACTTCGAGGTGCTTGCCAGGACATACCTTGTTAGGCCATACCTTGCTTTTAGAGAGCTCTGTATGCCCAGCGAGGGTCGCGGTAGGGTATTGCTGTTTCAGGCGCACACAGAGCCCTGCAAGAGCTCTCAGCTGTGCTGTAGTTGGCTGGTGCTTACGGAAGTCCCCGTCGAGGGCGATCTGGATGCCTGCAGTGTTAAATCCGGCCGCTGCATTGGTCCGATAGCACAGTTTGACGCACTGCTCCACGCGGCCGTCCTTACCGATGAAGAAGTGGTAGGGCATCCTAGGCCCTACGCCCTTCAGGTCCTTGTTGTGGAACCAATTGGCCACACCTACACCAGTCCTGGCTACAGTATTGCGGTGAATGATGATGTACTTGATACGATCGGGCGTGCGCTTGAGGCGAGAAGGCCAGCCGTCAAGGCTGCACTCAGCTATGGTATTAAAGACCTGCAATGAAGCCTATCCCTACACCAGCTAGAAGGGCAGCTAGGCCCACGCCTCCGACCTCCCACCAGGCCCATTTACCTGCGATCTCCACGTCGTGCTCGTACTGTAGCTGACTCAAGTCGGCCTCGTATTTGAGCTGGAGGTAGTCCTGGGTCTCATCCAGCGCCACTTGACAGAGCTCTGGGTACCGCTCCAGGAGCGCCAAGCGTAGAGTGACCTCAATGGACAGCTCGTAGGGCAGGACAGTCTCGTTCTGCTCATTGATACGGGCAGCTGGTAGGTCTGTCGGCCATGGGGGTAATGTAGGTGCTTTACCTACGTTTGCCGTTAAGATAGTCAGCAAGGTCAATGGTATCAGAGACATCTTTAGACTCCTTCAGTGCTTGGTCTTTGGCGTCAGCTATACGCTCGGCTACCTGCTTCTTCTTCAGGCGCTTGGCCCGCTCAGCTAGAGGGATGTTAGCGTTACGCTTGGCCCTGGCATCGTCACCAGCTGCTTTACGCGCCAGTAGACGGCCAATAACCAGCAGAGCTAGGCTACTTGCTGCAAGAAGTAGGCCACTAAGGAGCTGTTTCATCTTGACCTTTCGTAGGGTAGCGCTCAGCCAGAGCACGAATGCCTTTAAGCGCCGCCCCGCCCAGGAGATAGGTTTCAGCCAGCCCGAGTTCGATAACTGTGAGCTCATGCCACTCACCTCCTGTGAGATAGCCGAAGGCTACCCCAAGTGTTGCCAAAAGGAAAGGGATCCCAAGCACTGCTAGGGCCAGGACATTAGTGCGCCCTAGCTGCATTAGTCGAGCACCTTCAGCACGGTAATAATGAGCCCCATCAGGCCCAGCATACCCGAGCCGTAGTTCACATACTTGGCCACGCTCTTCTCGATTGTGGTCACGCGCAGCTCCAAGGCTTCACGGTCGTCCAGGTGTACCTCAATCTTGGCCAGCTTGAGGTCAAGTTCATGCACGGCACCTACGACGGTGTCAATCTTCTGTTCTAGTCGTTCTTCCGGGTCCATACTATCCTGCCGGCTTTAGTTTGTCGTAAATCTTGATATTGCCCACGATGCCTTCGGTCTCAAGCGCCGCTGTGCGGTCATCGCCAATGTGGATGCGGTCGAGGTCGTCAGGGATGCCTACATCATCATCTGCTGTACCGCCCGTACCGTCTATATAGGTCGTCAGGTTGTCTGTCTGCCACACTGAGCGATGCTCGTGAATTGTACCATCCGATACGTCGCCAGCGATAACTGCATCGCCCCCACTAAGGCCCGTAGCTGCTACACTTGTTCGGCCCGCATCAGTACCGTCATGGACATAGCCCGAGATCTTATCGTTATTGCTGCCGCCATCATTGATTTGCCACAGCGTCCTGTCGCCCGTGTTGTTGAAGTTCGGAAGCAGGAAGCTCGACACCACGGTACCGATTTGATTGTTCGTAACGTTACCGTCATCGCCCTTGTAGTAGAGCACGTCGGCAGAGCGCGTTACAGTGCCTGTAGTCGTAGCGATGTAGCTCGTAGGGTACGCACGAGCCTCGCACTGCACACCAAAGACATGTGTGTTGATTGTACTACCATCGCCCGCGAAAGTGATGTCTGTATCGCCCTCTGCTGTCTGTACCTTGAGCGTGTGGCTTGCTGCTGTTCCAGTGAAGGCGATAGCGCAGCGATACCAGCCCTCACCCCAGTCCTCAATGTAACCCGTAGCGCCCGCACCAATAGTGCCTAGTGCGCCAGTGTTGAGGTTGAAGTAGCCCGTAGCATTCGCCACAGTATCGTCACTCAAATAGAGGTGCGTCTGGTCGCCCTCCTTAGCGAAGCAGCTGAATACATACGTCGTGGCTGTGAGTGTGACTGCCTGAGAATGCCCATGCGAGCCGTCAGTGGCATCAGCAATCATAGCGTTCGACAGTTCAAGCGCCGCAGGAGCCGCAATACCCGTGCCTAGTGAGTCGCCAGCGTCAAGTTCTGTCCACGTGGTGCCCAGGTCGTTCGATTGTACGATGAGATTCGTAGACGAGCGCTCGTTCAGAACGCCCGTGAGGCTAGAGCTGCCATCATTACGAGTAACAACGCGCATCCAGTTATCGCCCACCGCTACCATCTTGCGCACAGAGCTGAGGTAACAGTCCGCGTAGGCAATACTGCCTCGCGTGTTGACAGTAGGCGCCTTAGTGCCGATAGCTGCGTGGGGCCAGATGCCGCTCAGCTTGTAGAAGCGCTCAGCAGCAAGTGTGTCCTGGTCATGCCCGGAAGCGCCCAAGCCACCTGCACCGAAGTCCCACCAACCAAACCAGTACAGGCAGCTATCGGGCGAATTCCCAGAGCCAATAGCATCGTCGAAGAGTGAGAGATTGCCGCCGCCAGAGAGCGTGCCCATGGCCGACACGTCCTCAGTATCAGCAGCTGTCCCATTGACGTACATACGGCCACTACCGCTTGCGTCATGGAAATAGAGGTAGTGATTGATCTCCTGCGCGCCTACCGTAGCATCGAAGTCCTCGAAAGTGCCTCCAGAATTGACCTGGAGCTTGGCCGCGACATCGTTGAAGAATTCGATGTATGTGCCGCCACCAGTATTGGTACTAAACGTACGCACGCCGGCCGCTGTAGCAGTAGCACTGACCCACTCAATAACGAAGTCATTCGTACCGACCTGCATGCCACCTGTGAGACTGTAGTACTTGTTGGCGCCTGCAACAGCTCTAGCGCCCGTAGTGCCATCGGAGAATGGCCCGAATACGCCCACGACAGGATCGGTGTTACTGCCCGCAATGGCGAAGTTGCCTGCCGAGCCACTGTTGGCATTCCAAGTGCTCGTCGTAGCATCGGTGCCAATGTACGTATTGCCCGTAATGGTGCTGCCATTGATCGTGAGGTCGGTATCTAGCTTGGTCGGACCATGCACTTCGCCCGACCTGAACAGTTCGAAAGTAGGCGCAGCTGAGCCTGATGGCTTGGCTCGCCACGCAGTATGAGGGTGCCCACCACCACGCAGACGGCCCCTATCCCTAAACTTATGAGCCACGGTTTATTGATTAGTCAGGGTGACCGACATGGTCATGAGAGCAGCCGCATTGGTACCAGTACCATTCAATGTCAGCTGTACCATGCTATCCCCACCCACAGGGACCACTACAGCAAAGCGATAGACTGAGGTCGAGACCAGTGCGGTATGCAGCAGATCGTATTGACGCCCGTTCAGTACATTAAGGTCGATCTCATTAGCGGCCTGATTCTCTTCCAGATACTTGAAGTAGTTGGAATCATGCGAAGGCCTGCCTGCGACCTCTAGCGTAAGGCCTGTGACATCAGAGTGATGCGTATAAGTGCACCAGCAGGTCATCATATTGAAGCCTTCGGCGCTGAACGTGGTCGTACGGTCAGCTGCCAGCGTAACAGCATCGAACACGTCGACCGTGCGTAGCTCTTTGAATTGGGTAAATCGGGGGGACATTCTATTAGACTCCTATTCGTCTTATTATAGCAAATCGTTACTTAACAGCCGAGGGCTTTTTCTTAAGTGTTTCTGCGGCCTTCTTGGCCTTCTCGCGTACGGCCCAGTCAGGCGTAACACCGTACAGATCGACAATACCACCCGATCCTACAGGGTTATCAAACACGAGCTTCTCAAATGGGCCCAGATGACGCGATGCAGCCAGTCTGCCCATGAACTCACCGGCCTGCTCGAACTGACCCTGCCGCATCATCAGCTCATAGCTGTGCATAGCGGCCTTAGAGGGCCCTCCCCAGGTATCGAGGAGCTTGCCCATGGCCTTCTTGCTCATCTTTTTGGGGCCCAGGTTGTCGTACATCTTGGACAGATCGGTGACTATCTCCTCACCTGACTGGGTCACCATGCCCGACTCAGGGTCATAGCCCATGAGATTGAACAGCATGGCATGTACAGCCGGGTTGGCGAAGTCCATGACGGGACGGTCGAACATAGCGAAAGCAGACGCTGGGGTCTCTACGCGCATGGTCACGAATGAGCCTGAGGGGACGTCCTTCTGCCAGCGCTTGGGCGCAGTCATCATGCCCTGGCCCTTCTGCCACTCAGGAGTGCCTTCCTCGAAGGCTGGCGCTTCTGCAGCGAAGTACTTGGACTCTAGATAGTCCTTGGTCCTCTCCATGACCTTGAGGCGATTGGGGTGCTTGATCGATTGCTTGACTGCAAACGGCAAGTAGAACCTGTTCCAGCTATAGAAGGGCACAACCTCGCGCATGACCTTTTTCTCGAACTTGGTCATACGGTTAAAGTTACCACTAAGGTCCGAGGTCAGCTGCACAGCCCGCGTGATGTCAGCGTGCTTGAGGCTCTTCAGGTTGTTCATGAACGTCGAGATACGGTAGACCTGATCAGGTATGGCCGCAGCCTTAAAGAACAAGGGCTGCAATGTCGCCCACTGAGCAGCCTTAGCTCCTGCTGCAAATATATTAGGAACGCCTCCAATGCTTTTGCCTGTCTGCATGGCCTTACCGAAGCGCTCGGTGTTCATCTCTTTGAGGCCGTACTCTTTCATGATGTCGAGTACGCCAGCGATAGTGGTCTCTTCGCCCGAAGGCAGCTTGTACTTGATCTTGCCCGCAGTCTTGCTCTTCGAGCCGTCCACAGCAGCATCAATAACTGCAGCAGCTAGTGCCTTGCCATTGACCTCAGGGTTCAATCCCTTCAGGCCGTTAGCGAGCACGTTGAGCCCAATGTCGCCCTGTACCTGCGTGAGGAAGTAGTGCCAGCCCGAGGCGCTGAGCACGCCCGAGCGCCACAGTGACATGGCAGGCTTAGCCAGATACTCATTAGCTACGTCCGCAGCGACCAAAGCCACATGCTTCTCTTGGTTGCCCATGGTAGGCACAAGTTCTTCGATTCGTTGCGTGAATGGCTTAGGCAAGAACACTTGCTGTTGTGACAGCTTCTGGCCAGGCGCAGAGGTCATACGCAGCCATTCCTTGCTCGCCTGCTCTGAGAGCGGCGCCATAGGTACGCCCTGCACATTAAAGCCCTCACGCATGACGGCCTTAGCGGCCTTGCCTGTCTCCTTGGTAGTCTTGGCGATAGCTGCGAAGGTCTGCGGGCTGTGCTCAGAGAGCTCCATGCCTGACGCTTTGAGGGCCTTCTTCATCTCTTTGAATTCTGTGCCGACAGCAATAGCGCGCTTCTGTGCTGGTAGTGACACCTTGAGTTGTGCCTCAACGTCAGCTACTGCGGGACGAGCAGAGTCTTGTCGTGCCTGCTCGGCACCTGAGGCGATCTTGCCCTTACCCTTCTTTGTTGCTGGCAGGCCTAGAGCTGCTGCAACCTCCTCTTCAGGCGCTGCAGTAGCTTCGAACTTCTTACGCGGTACGTAGTCAGGTACTTGGCCTGCGAGCTCCACTTGGCCTCTGTCAGTGATACGCTGCAATGCGCCTGACTCAGCCCCAGCCTCGTACATACCAGTCATGGCTTCTTTGTACTGCTCAACCCGCTTGGTCAGGTTCTTCTTTTCGAGCTGCTTTGCTAGGCGCGCGGGCAGCTCTTCAAGAGTCTTCTCACCTGATAGGAGCTGATAGAAGGGCTCACGCAGATCCTTAGGCAGCTTCTTGGCAGCCTTCTCGGCCTGGCCCGCTAGTTTCTCTACGGCCTGCGATGTAGCCTGGCCCTTATCAGCTGCCGCTAGGAGTGTGTCGGCCAAATACTGTCCCGAGGGGTGTCCGGAAGCCCTCAGAGCTCCGGTCTTCGACAAGCTCTTCGTCGCCTCCAGGCCCAGCTCCGTTATCGCCCCCACGAACGGGAGCTCTTTTGCCACTTTGACCGCGGCTTTGGCGGTGCCTAGAATTGCGCTTGTCGGATCCATTAGGAAGTCGCCGACGAATTGATATGCTAATCGTGAGCCCTCTGGGTTATCGAGGGCACGCTGCTCTAGATGCGGGACCACGTCGTTAAGGATATGCATGGCCTCTTTCTTTACGAAGGCCACCTTGTCTGCTCGTGAGGTGAATGTCTGTTGCCTAGCGCGCATGTTAGCCATGCGCATAGACTCTTTGGCGTAGAAGTCCTTGACCTTATAAAGCTCTTCAGCCAGATCTTCCTTATTGTCTGAGCCTGCTAGTGCTGCGTCCCACATGGCCCCACCAACCTCTTTGAAGCTGGCCTCAGGCATGGTAGCTTGCGGCGCGCCTGACTGTCGTGTAGGTGCTACGTCGATCTTCTCTTCGGGCATGGTGCCGCCCATGAAAGCCGAAGGCCCTGTACGCTCGGCGCGCTCGTAGATCGTCTCTAGGCCTAGCTCAGCCTCGACTGTCTGGAGCTCGTGCTCAGTGAGCGGGGCCTGCCCTCTGGCCTGGATTGATGTCTCCCGGGCCTTGCCCGCTTGGGCGGCGCGGCCGGGAGTCTCCAAGAACGACATGAAGCGCGACTTCTCGAACTTCTCAGGAGGCATAAACGAGCCCTTGGCCCGCTCTTGGAACTCAGCCATCAGCTCTGGAGGGAGATTCTGAGACCCTGCCATCAGGGCCTGGGGTAGATCGATCTCGTCTTCGTGTGCCCGCAGCGTCTCAATGAACGCGCGGTTCTCTGTAGTCTTGAAGCGCTTCTGTCCTAGGAAGTCAGTCTCGGGCGTGGATGTGATGTCGTCAGGCCCAAGGAAGCCACCCTGATGGAAGGCCTTCTCAGCGCTGGCCTCTACGCGGCCCTTACGTTCTAGCCACTCGATAGCACGCGAATTGAAGAGCTTCTCGCGCTCGTCTTCACTGACGTCTAGCCAATTAGGGTGAGTGTCCGCGAGCTGCGTACGGATGTTCTCCGCATCCTCAGGCGAGAGCAAGCCCTTCTTCGAAGCGCTCTGTATGAATTGGCCTTCTAGACCGAAACGTTTCCACTGCTCTTGTTGAGCCTCAGCGATACCTTTGCGATTGAAGGCGCGCTGCATCTCATACTTGTCGCTTGGATCCTGCCAGCCCATATTCGATAGCGGCCAGCCGGGTATAGTGGGATCACGAGGAGCCATGCTATTAGCTAGAACTCGTCCATAGTAACGTCACCGTCGTCTGTGTCGTCTTCTGGAGCAGCTTCAATATAGCCGCGTAGCTGCTCGTACTGCTCTGCGATGGACTCGATCTCCTGGCGATACACTCTCTCATCAAAGAGGCCTCCACCGAAGCCACGCCGCAGTTCGTCCTCTTTGGCGCGTAGCTGGCCTATTTGCTTGGCTACTTGCTGCGCCTGCTTACGTTCCTCAGCTGCTCCAGGCACACGATAAGTCACACTCTGCGCTAGACCTTTGATGGTCTTCAGCATCTGCTTCTCGGCGCCCTCTAGGATCTTAGGCAGGCCGCCTGTGATTTGCTGCACCTGGTACTTCTCAGCTGCGAGTCGGCGCGACTGCGTCTTGCTACCTACAGCGCTACCGTAAACCTTAGCATGGCGTTCGCGCTGATCGAACCTAGCTTTGTCCTGCGTACGCTCGTACTCCTCTTGCTCGGCCTTGACAGCGCGGTCAGTTTCCCAGCGCTGCTGACGGCCTTCTTCGCTGCGTGCTGAGCGCTTCTCACGCCCAGCTTCGGTCTTCTCAGCGGCCGACTTCTTCTCGCGGGCCTTGTACTCTTCGAGGAACTGCTTGTCTTCGGCGGTCTTGGCCTTGATGTCCTCTTGCACCTTTTGCTGTTCAAGGTCTTGGAGATACTTGTTGACGGCACCATGGGCCTGGGAGGCCATAGCCTGCTCTTGATTCGCTTGCTCGATACGCTGCGCGCTCTGCTGTTGGCGCAGTAGCATCATCTTAGCGTATACTGTCGAGCCTAGATCTGGGCCCGCCATGTTATCGTCGTGGCCGCAGGTGCTGTTGAGCGTCCATAGGGCCTGTAGGTAGGCGCTGCGCCCCGTAAGCTGGCTCTGTGGGCATGGGGGCTAGTAGCGAACTAGCCTTGGTTGCTGGCGAACCCGCAGCCATCTGCTCAAGAAGCTTGTCCTTGGGCCCACGCTTTGCTGCAGCTCCTGCTGACATCATGGTTGTTGCGCCCTGCAAGATTGGCGTCACATCATCACGGCCTGGCGCAAGTGAGTCAGACATGAAATCGTAATCCTGACCGTACTCTTCTGCTAGATCAGATTTAGCAGAGCCCTCAGCGAAACCTCCACCAATTAGCCCAGCTACTCCACCGATACCTGCACCGATTGCTGTACCTACACCAGGCCCAAACATACTACCGATACTAGCTCCGAGTGCCATACCAGAAGCCCCTGTGCTCCACATACTAGGAGCTGCGGCCATCTTGGACTCATACTCCTGCTGCTTAACAGCCTTCTCGTACTCCTGGTGACGCTTTTGCGACTTCTGCGCCGCAAGCATCTGCAGCATTCTCATATTCGATTGTGGCATATTAGCTCCCGTAGACCTTCCCAGCGCCGCGTACTCCGCCACCCTGAGCGCTTACACTACCCCCGACGCTTTGCCCGGCACCGCCAAAGTACTGCTGAAGGCCCTCGACATCGCCTGCTGCGATAAGTGAATTAATTAGTTCCTGTTCGCGTCGCTCTTTGTCGCGTTGATCTTGTCGCTCGAAACCCTCGTAGCGCTGTGTATTGGCTAGAAGCTTCTCGGCCATGTCAGCTTGGATACGCCCAGAGCCAGTCTCGTGTTTATTGAGAGCATTAGCATACTGATCCATGCCGCCCATAAAGCCTCCGCGCATAGCACCGGCAAAACCGCCACCAACGCCCCCGCCCATGCGACTGGCTGCTGCACCTGCCATGCGCTGCATGGCCGTCGTCTGTCCCATCAATTGATTCGCTTGGCCGCCTGCTCCGCCCCAGCGCGCTTGATGCTCTTTCATGATATCGCCATACATAGATTTAATACCCGCAGCACCCTCTTCTCGCTGCTGCGTATAATCAGGCCCCGGCTGATCGTTGCCAGCAAACGCCTGCCCATAAGCCATGTTCTTCTTACGCTTCTCTGCACGTTCATCAGATGCCGCAACTACGCCCTTACCTTTGTGCGTCTTAATGATATCCGCGGCGCTCTTCCCTGGAGTATATGCCTGTCCTGTGGCAACACTCGCTCCAAGGTTTTTGAGCAACTCAAAAGCCATATTCGTATCCTATTAGTCTTAGAAGATGTCGGCAGTCAGCATGATGCTAAGCTGCCAAGATGAGATATCAGTCAGTGTCCCGGTCAATGCGCCTGTGCAATCAAGCACAAACGCACGCGGAACCGACGCTGATGTGGTCACAGTAGAAGTGAACCCTGTGTATTTCGTTTGTCCGTTGCCTGCTTCGATAGCGACACCGCTAGAGCCAATGATATCAGTAAAGCCGCCCGAGTGATCGCCCCACTTTAAATCAAACGTAGGTCCAGTTGTCACAGCCTCAGAACCACCAGTACCTAAGTACAGCATGCTCTCGATGCCCACGATAGTGTATGTACGAGCTGTGCCGTCCGCGATGCCGCCTACCAGGCTGAACGATCCAGTAGTTAGATTTGAGGCCACGCCGCCAGCCATACTTAGCGTAATCACTGAACCGTAGCTGGAATCCGCGATCTGGCTTGCGGTGATTGCGGCAGAACCTGATAGATTCTCAGTGGTTAGGCCACTAAGCGCAGTCTCTACGTCTGTGAAGTTCGTATTGAGGTCCGCAGCTTCAATTGTAGCGGCATCAGCAAAGGTATTCGTAACGGTAAAAGCCATTCTATGTCCTTATTTTATAGCAATTCGGCCGCAGTTGTCGATAGGTAACTAATGCCGTAAATCTTATTATTCGTGGTTTTATCGAACAGATTAGCATTGATACCAGATGGCAGCACAGTATGCGATGTAGTTGATGTCAGCATGCTAAGCATGGCTGAGGAGGCCTGGGGCGTAACTCCTGCTATTCGAGGCACAGCACTACTGAAGCGCAGCCCTACGAAGTACTGTGTAGTTGCCAGCACAAGGGCAGGAGCGGTCAGCTTGTGGGTAATCACGCCCGTAGCGGCTGTGCTGACTGTAGCTTGCGTATTGGGCACGGCCTTAAAGCTGTGCGTATCTAGGTAATATAGTCCTATATCCATAGTAGTAGACGCTGAGGCCGTAATCACGCCTACCCGCACATGAGTAGCTTTAAGGCCCTGCACTAACGGCTGACAGGCCTGCATGTACAGCTTATCTGCAGTGCCTCCTATGGTGGCTACATCCTGCGCAGCAGACATGGTACTGAGCATAAGCGCTCGCTGTCCAGGGCGATTATCCCTGCGCTGAGCATAGCTCTCATTCTGCACAGCCAGAGCGTCCTCGCCTAGCTTGGGGCCTCTACCCCCAGGTAGCCTACCCACTAACGCTCACCCTTCGGAACCCAGCCCACAGAGATATCCTGCACCTCTAGCTGGCCACCTGCTTGGCTATTCGTCACCTTGACCGTAGCCCACTGACAGCTCTCGCGGAACATAAGCTTCTTCTCACGTCGTCTAGGATTGGCGAATGCAGCCGTACCAAAGACCGCTGTACCGAACTTGGCCTCGTTGGTATCGCTCGTGGTCATAGTGCCGCTAGTCGCTCGGCCCGCAGCATCGTCAGGCTCGACCTCTACAATCAGGCTATTGGTCTGGTTGCTACCGTTGACACGTACCTGCCGCACGACCTTCTTGATGTCGTCGTATGGGCCCAGTCTATGCGTCTTGATGTAGGCTGTCGTGGCCGTTTGATTGTCGCCCCAAGAACTGTCGCCCATCTTGAAGACAGTGCCGTTGTTCTTTATGAAGAAGATCTGCTCATTGTCAGTGCCATCTTCCCAGGAGATCCAGCTGGCAGCATCAAAGTTATCCCACACCCACCAAGAGCCATGCTTATAGTCATACACCAGCGTAAGCTTATTTGTGCTCTCGCCCTCTGTAGGTATGGAGATGATGTAACAATTCTGCGTTGACCAGTGCACTGACGAAGCGCGCTGTCTCGCGCCCTCTGTTAGGTTGCTCATGATCGTATCGACATCGCCGCTGATCTTCTGTGCCTGCACACCGTTGAACAGGTAGACCCCATCCTCGTGCAGGAAGATGAGGCCAGCTGGCGTACGTTGAATTGTGCTCTCGGCCACGCATCCAACACCGCTAATGACCTTAACTGGGTTGTATAGCCCCAGGCCGCCACGTCCAGCGGAGTCAATGGGACCTTCGCCCAGAGAAACCATGCGCCAGATCGAGTCGTTCTTGAACACCAGGAGATGTTCACCAAGCGAGGTCATGCCTGTGATCTCGCTATCATCGTCCTCCATCAGAATCTCATTGGACTCTTCAGGCCATACTCGATGAAACGGCGCATACCCGCTCCAGCGAATGGTGTTAGGCTGTCCTTTGATATTAGCGCACCACAAGCGATTGTCGAAGAACGTCGTAAAGTTAGCTTCAGGCCAGGCTGCGAGCTGCGGCACCTGATCTCTGTTAAATAGAGCCTTGGTAGTCACTGTGCCTACAGTCGTCTCGCCTACGAAGGCCTCGTCATTCTCAACCTGAGCAGTGACCTCATCAATGGCTACGCCTTGCAGCTCGCCTGTCTTGACGCCCACGCCTACTCCTGTAGGCATGTGGAACACACGGTGGTTGTAGGCTAGATATACGTCTTCGAACTGCGGCACTGATGCTATTGAGGGGGCGAATGTTGCCTTATGAAGCTCCGCGCTGAGATCATACTCAGCCGCATTGCGCGCTGAAGGACTATCAAGCACATAGAGCAGGCCATTATAGATTCCATATATACGCTGAGTGCGCGCGGTCCTAGCGACCTGCGCCCCCCAGAAGGCCTCATCGGTGAGTGTATAGCCGTCAAGACTGTTGGCGACAATAGTAGTGCCTCCGCCCGCTAAGGCATCATAGGCACCTGTAGTGCCTACCGAAGTAGTGCTAAGCCTCAACCAATAACGTGATGTAGACGCTACAGTAGTCTTCGCCCAGTCAGAAGGTATCTCACCAAAGACAACTAAATTCGTGCCCTCAAACATACCCGAGGAAAGCTTCTCTGGCTTCGATACGAGATCTATACCCGTGCCCGTAGAGAAGTTAGTTGCCACCATATGCTCTCCATAGATGGTCTTCCATTCAGTGCCGTTGTAGTACTGCCAACGTGCTCCAGCTGCTACATCATCAGGGTCAGTAATCGAATGTGCAATAGTTAGGCTATCGATACTAAAGCTAGCCAGTGCAGTGACATCGATATCAGTGTTAGGCGCAAAGTAGAAATAGTCGCCTTCGGTCCATGCTACTCCTCCACCCCCTGCCCCTGGCCAATGAGAGGCATCATTATCCACAAGCCCTGGATCAGAGCCAGTGAAAAGCATTCCTGTAGTATAGATATACCAAGCATGCTGAAACGCTATAGTTCCGTCAGCTGGAAGCCCTACAGGTAGAGGAAGAGCACCCGCACTCTTAAACCCAGGACGTTGCACAAGACGGCCCTCCGGCGCCCACACATTGCGAGCGTCGAGGACCTGATTAGCCTTGGCGTTCTCCGGCTCAGTGTTTACACCGCCCCGGAAGTCATTCTGACGCCACTTCTTATAGTTTCGCCGCATTACCTTTGGCTGCTTTCTTGATGGTTGCTTGCCCTTCGGCAACGATGGCTGCGGCACTCTCTTCTGGGACCTCGTCGATGAAGGCGCCCTTACGTGCAAGGAACTGCTCACGCGTAGGAAGATTGTACTTAACATTGACCAGACGGAAGAAGCAGCGCCGTAGGCAGAGCTCCTTAGCCGCCAGAATAGCCTGTTCTTTAGCTAGCTTGTTATGCTTGTGAATCTGCTTGACTTCATACTCTGATTGCCCCAGTTCAGCGGCCGGATCCATCATACGTAGATAAAGCCGCATGTCGTCGAGCTCCCAGCTGATGTCAGGCTCGAACTCAGTAGGCGCGCGTGACTTGAGAGCCAGGCCACGCTTCATGGCTTCTTGATTACCTAGGCGCCGAAGGATGAAGTCAGAGACCACCTTAGGGTACTTCATACGCGTGTAGGGCTTCAGTTCGATGGGCGTAGGAGACAGGTTATGGCCCGTCCACTCACCGTGCTCGTTCTGAAAGACGTGCTGACCGCCAGGCTTCTTCCACTTGAGTGGACGAGCCAGGGCATAAGGATTCTCTACCTGGATAGTTGTCTCGCGCCGATTCACCATCTCACGCTTAGGCACGGTAGGGCTAGCATCAGGGTCGCCCGTCATGTTGGCCAGCCACACATCAGTGTCTAGCTTAAATGAGGCCTTAGTGCCTGTGAGGTCGTCATCGACAAACTCCACATAGCCCAAGCTCTGCTCCATGAAGGCCTGACCGATGCGCTTAAGCACCAGCTTCTCAGAGTCCTTCTCGCCCGCAGGCTGCAAGATGAATTCGACCTCATCAATGACAGCCTTCTGAACAACATTGCTCTTATTTCTAATATTCACATACTCAGCCATAACAACTCCTAGACAACGGCATCCTCGTCAAGATCACCGTCACGATAACGAATCCATGGCTCGTCATCATATGGGCGTCCGCGGGACACATATTTGTGATAGTCCATCCGGGCTTCAGTCAATGCAGCCAACCAGCCAGGAGGGGCAAATTCATCAGCAACCGTTCTGAGATAGACAGCCGCTGACCAGACAATTAACTCGTGCATCTCTTCAGGAATGAGTTCAGGCTCATCAGCATCATCTGTGAGCTTTTCTGCATCTGCCAAATAGAACGCACGAATTGTCTTAGTTGCCCCAGGTCCTGACGTGCCCCACTGCAAGGTGTTGTTATCCACCCAGTGTACACCGCCACGTGCCCCGTCAGCCGAAACTGTGAGCTTCTGGCCGGGATCGTTGCTAGTGATGTCCTTGAACACCACTATTTGCTTGCGTCGTAAGTTAAGAGGTAGCGTCTGCGTCACCGCATCAGCTGCCCATGTGAATGAGTCGTTCTTCGTAAAGTAGCTGCGAACACCTTCAAGCTTGGCCCCGCGCACTTCGCGCCGATAAGCCCAATTGATGTTATCGTTCAGACGAGCGTCCGAGAAGTCCTGATCGGTCTGCCCGTCATTGTGATTGAGCGAGAAGGCGAGCTGGTCGCGTAGTTCAGCGAGATCCATGGTTATCCTTTGCGCTTTCGTTCGCTGTCCTTGACCTTCACCATGCGGTGAGGCTCGTGGAGTGCGCGATGTCCGACCTTGTCAGCGTGCTTCTTAGCGATGTTCACGCTAGCTGAGCCCGTCTGGTTGCCCTGCCACCACCAGTGATCGGTCATGTCCCTAGTGAGGGCGTCTGCGTCGCGTGCGTATTGTCTGTTTCGTTCATCAATGGACTCCTCGCGCACCTCATCAGGCGGCCGGAGCCAGTGCCTGATCGTGGCCCTGAACTTGTCGCTACAGCCCATGACATCGTAGCGATTGAGTGCTGTGCCGTCTGCGGCCTCTACACCTTCGAGCTCGGTCACAAAGATAGGCACACGCTGGAGAGGGTTCCAATCAGGGGTAGTACCGCCCCAGGAGTTGAAGATGTGGCCTCGGTCGATCTTCTCGCGGTGCTCAGTGCCAGTAGGGCCTGTTACGGTCGTGACGTTCCAGTACTCTCGGAAGGTGTGAGGGTCGTCGATATCACCACAGTCCGAGATGTGATAGAGCTGCACGATAGCGAACCTGTCCCTGGCCCCATGCCATGCTAGGCGGAGGTTCGGGCTGAGCTTACGAAGTGCCTGACAAACGTCTCTAGAAGGGTAATCCATTATGCTAACAAACTCTGGTATTTAGTGCCCGCTTCAGTCAGATCGCCATTGTCGTCATAAAGCCAGTAGCCACTGTTGGAAGGAGGTGTGCCCTCATTGTCGAAGACCTGCCAATAAGTGTCGTATGGGAGTTCAAGATCTGTCGCTACGTCGTACACGGCCTCGATAACATTGCCGTCCGAGTAGCCCACAGGGAGGTCATTCTCAGCCACACCCCACTCGCCGAAGTACACTTCCGCGTCTGTAAGGTCTTGCAAGAAGTTCACGCCCGCGTTTAGCTTGGTCTGCAGCTTAGAGATCAAACGCGCTTCGCTTGTGTAGAATGTGCCCTCGCCGGCCGTATCGCCCAGGTTGTAGATGCCGTCATAGGCGCTCCAGCTCACTAGATCAGGTGACAGCCTAGGCAGGACATCATGTAGTACTCGTCTCATGTTTGGGCTGGTCATGGCATCCACGATACGGTTGACCTCGACTGCGCACTTAACTGTCACGCCGGTCTGGCCCAGATTGCGCCGCGCATCCTCGACTGCCTGCTGCCTGGTCTGGAGCCAGGCCACCATATAGTCAGTCTCTTTCTTGGTCGTGAAGGCGTGGTCAGCAGCAACAAATGTGCCCATCAAGGCCCAGTCGCCCTCCCAGTTCTGGATAACGAAGGTTTTCCCAGTATTCGCGTATGTCGTGATTAGGTGCTCGGCCAGCTCCTTGATCTCGTCATATTCATCCTGAAGGAAGCTCGTTTGGTCCTGGAAGCCAAAGCGCCAAAGATCGCTGGTGCCATCATTCACGAAGGTGAAGCAGTTCAGCAGGTAGTGCTTGAGTGTGCTATCACCGAATGCTGTCGCGAACTGTGACTTCTGTGCAAGCTCTTTGAGCGTTGTCGGAGCAGCGCCCCATGTATCGAAAGTGTAGTCCTGCGAGGCGTACTTGTCAGACATGAAGTACTTCACGCCCCCAAAGCCCAGGTCCTTGATGAGCTCTGTGCCATCGAGCAGGAAGCTCCCTGTGCCTGGTGTGGTCACATGGTATGTGCCTGCCGTATGAGCTGCTACTCGCACTACCATTAGACGAAGCTGATCGAGACCCAGGCTGTGGCACTTATCGCGCGAAACACGATAGTCTTACCTGCAGCCAGGCTATAAGCGTTATTGGCGCCCAGAGCATCGATCTGATGCCCTACGCCGGGAAAGATGTCGAGAATGTTAGCCCCGCCATTGGTTACAATAACGATAGCAGAAAGGCCGCTGTAGTCAGCACGGATCTTCACGCAGTCGTTAGCGTTGGCAACTGTGGCTATATAGCTCCAGAACGTATCAAGAGTCGTGGCCGCTGCTTGCGTTTGCGTAGTGCTCGGCGTGATGGCGTCATTGTCTGTATTCCCATGAACGAAGCCATAGGGCAGAAAGCGCCCAGCCATATTGAAGTTGCCCTCTGTCGTTACTTCAGCAGAGAAGCGCATTATCTCGTCAGGGAAATTAGCCATTAGGTCACTATTACTATGCTTGTACCGAGGTCCCCAAAGGACTCATCGGTAGCTAGATTCGCCCAGGTATCGGCAGATCGAGAAAGAAAGAAGTCGTTCGTATCGCCCGTTATGGTTGCACCAGTAGCTTCATAATACCCTCCACCAGCGAGATAGAGCCCGTATGCTGAGTTGCCGCTTCCTGTAAGACCAGTGCCAGAAGGAGTGAAATAATTGCAGCCTTCAGCTTGTACGCCCGAGCCCGTGTTATCCGACGACGCTGCGCCGCAGTTAACTTCCGGACATCGCTGGAATAGAATTGGGGTAGAGGCAGCATCGGCAGCATCGATCTCCGTAGTAACTTTGTTGCATCCTACATACTTTACAGTGCCCGTGTCAAGCACCGTATCCTCTGTATGCACCTGCTGGGCCTGATTGACTATAAGACTCGCAGCGCCCTCTAGGAGGCTGTCATCGAGCGTGAACTTGCCTCCGCGCTCTACTAGGATGCTACCGGCAGCATTACTATCGTCACAGGAAAGGCCATTAAACTGCACCTCAGTGCTGTCTGTGACCAACACTCGGGTCACCTCGCACGCAATGAACTTGATAGCGGGCGTGCAGCGGTCGATTGTGATGGTACTGAAGGTGGTACCAGGATCGGCTATCTCGAAGACCGAGGTCGCATCCATGCCCGTAATGGCGTGTACGGTGACTGCTCCGGTAGTGTTCGTAATGATAGGCCTCACAGCTCCTGAGCCGCCCCCTGAGCTGATTACAAGGAACTTACCACGTAAGGCCCCGGCAACCCAGTTAGACGCCGCAGCGGGCTTGTTAAGCGTCGTGGAGGAGGATCCGGCCCCAGCGGTACCTGAGGAGGCCCCTGTGATACCCGTGGCCTCTGTCCATGCGCCCTGGATAGTGATCGTCCCTACGCCCTCTAGGCCGGAAGCAGTAAAAGCTCCCTCGGAACCTGCGGATAGAGTAAAAGTGACGTCATCATCTGTGCGCTCGTTGACCCTGACGTTAGTCGATAGTAGGACGGATTGGTGGCCCATCTGGCGCCAAGCAGTGCCATCGTGGTACTTCCAGCATGTGTCGGTTGTGTCGTAATAGAGGTCACCATCTTCAGCAGCTATGCTGTTATAGCCCTCAGCGGCCTTGTCAGTAAGGAAGGCGGCCGCAGTCGCGTAGGAGAAGTCGAGCTTATGAGGACGCAGGCCAGCTCGTGGCGCCACATTCCTATTATGGAGGCCGGAACTATTCCTACCACCTGCTACCATCAAGACCTCTAAGACGCAGAAAGGGAGGCCCACCCGAAGGCAGGCCCCCATATTCTATTTTTACTATTCTATTAGCTGATTGTTACGGACGACTGATCTTGTTCAGCCTGCGCGTACCACTTCAAGAAAACAGTGTACGTGTGAGCAACAGTTCCGCCGCTAATCACCTCTACAAGCAAGTCGACTTCGCCATTTGCGGTATCGAACGCAAGCTCGATAGCAGCGATCTCATCAGCATCATTGCCACTAGTTAGAACAGCCCAATACTCATCAGGCTCGTGATCAAAAGTCATTGCCTGAGACAGTACTGTACCGGCCGTATCAAACGCGGCCACAATCTTTTGTACCGAGTTGGGTTCTGTTTGAACTACATCACTCGATGTGACTGAGTTTGCCATATTATATTATCCTTTAAATTGCGACGCAAAGAACGTACACAATGCCCACTGCGCCAGACGCAGTAGCGACTTTAAGTGCGTCGCCTTTTTGAAGTTCGTGGTAAGCATCATCGATCTCACCGAAGCGCACAACATCTGTATCGCCCGCAGACGACACATCGACCGCGTCAGTAATATCATCACTGCCCTTTTGAACAGTAAAAGTGTCACTGGACGCACCGGCCCCCGTCATGACTACCCAGGCATCAACCACGCGAAAAGCGTAAGGGGCCGAAGCCACCAACGTGTACGCCGCTGTTCCTGCTACCGTAGCAGTAGAGAGTACGAATGAGGGTGCGCCAAGCTCGGTGCCCAAAGGCCCTAATTGACGACCATTAATTCCAGCTGCCATATTTTTCCTCTTATAGGCAAAGACAAGAGAGGTCACGTCAACTCGGACCCCCCTCGCCCCGCCTATTGATTAGTATGCGATAGAAGGATCTTCGCTGAGGTCTTGCAGCTTGCCGCTAGTGTGCCGCGCCTTGATGTACAAGTCACAGATTTCAATAGCAGTCGCTGTGTGAACACCAGAGACATCAGAGCGCTTAAAGATCGAACCACCCTGTCGACGCCAAGCCAAAGGCTTCTGCACCGCACGATAGACCTCGTTGAAGTCAACGAAGAACATCGTGTTGTAGGGGGCATCAACGTCAGGCATGATGTCAATTCGGCCCAAAGAGGACTGAAAGGACGCCACGGACAGACCGCCGACCTTAGAGCTAGGAGTCAGGCGGAGCTCGCCTTCATACAGCTCTTCAACGTTAATCGCCTGCCAGTTGTTGGTCAGAACACTAAGGCCCTTACCAGCATCACTACCGGCCTTCTGCTTCAGCCCAGCCAACATTTGGCGGAACAACGAAGGAGTCAGTGCACGGTTCGTACCACTGTTATCCAGCACATGGCTGGTATACCGTGGATAGGTCGCAGTGTTGATGGTCTGGAAAGTACCAGAGTCAGCAATCAAAGAATCCAAGCCAGTCAAGGCAATATTATAGCTATCCTTAGGGACAAGAATATCGTCCGCAGCTGAGCCAGCCAGAAGAGCATCAAAGTTAACCAGAGCTTGGTTGGAGGCATTAAGCGACTGTTCAACGTCCTTAACCTTTACAGTGCCCAGAGAAGCAAAGGATGCACTAGAGTCACGTACTTCCAGCTCCATGCCGTCACTGCCGCCATCGGCAAAGTTCGACAAGAAACGTCCGTCGTCAACAGCAATATCAGTTGCGCCAGAAGCCAGACCTGCATCAATGAGAGTACCAACACTAGCAGTACCATCACGGAAGAAGTGCCAGTTCTCGTACTTCAGCATGTCCCTCATCATGCCGTCCACTTCAGAACGGATGACGTCGCGAGCGACATTCTTATTGCCCGACGCAGTAGCCATAACACCGTCAGTCAGTTGGATCTTGCCAACAGAGAACTTACGGGTGGCCTTTGCGGGCTGGTATTTCTGGGCGTTGGGAGTCGGGAAAGTACCGCCGTCTTCGGTGTACTTAATCGCGCCTGTTCGGCCAGTATGCACACGCCACTCAATATGAGCACCGGTCCACTTATCGTTTTTACGTGTAAGACTACGCGCCTTACTCTCGTGATTGAGAGTCTCAGTCACTTCAGTCAGATACCGGGTTAGAGTCAACCCGTTATTGGCGATATTTACGCCTGCCATTTTATTTCCTTTTAGGTACCGGAGGAGATCCCGCGGCAGCCCATTCTAATGAGTTCTCGTACCCAGCAGCTTTAATGTCTGCATATGATGGCCGCGGAGGCTTAGCAGCCCCTGGACCACTCGAAGCGCGTCTTGCGCCTGCTGCTGGTACTTTCTTGTTCTTAGCTTGTCTTGCTTTATTTACTCGGCCTCGTTGAGCGATCTCAGCAGAAGCAATCTGCTGCTTCCACTTTACGAAGCCCTCCATAGCCGCCTCGGGACGCAACCCGTTAACTGCCGCGTAGTTCATCAGCATGGTCTTGTCAGACACGGCCAGAGCTTGTTTATGCTCATCGCTATATCCGGCATGCAGCTTAGTAACTACGGCATCGACTTCATCTTCGAGCACACGCATGTCTTTGGCATGCTTTGCGTTCCGTGCTTCTGTATCCCTGAGTTGCTGCAAGCGCTGCAGCTCACCGTCCATTGCCTCGAAGCGCTTACTGTAGCGTGCATCTGCTGCGCGCTCTGCCTTAGCCAACGTTTCCGCTTGGTAGCGTTCGGCCGGGCTCATGTCTTCGAGACGTGGTTTCTGTGAGTCTGCAATCTGCGTCTGCAGAGCAAGAAGCTTGTCCTCAAAACTCTGAGCTCTGGCGGCGGCCTGCTGTTCAAATTGCTGGTTTTGGAACTGCATTTGCTGATTCATCAGTTCTACCTGATGTTCAGCAGCTGTAGCCCGCTCGCTCAGCGATCTGATGCGGTCATTTTCGCGCTCTGACGGCTCGGGCTCTGCAGCCTCCGCTTCAACAGAATCAACGCTATCCGGTCCTAGAGTGTCGTCTTGGAACTCTTCGGCATCTGCCTCTGGGTCGTCTATAAGTTCATCAATCAGTGAATCTTCAGCTGCGGGCTCATCGCCCTCAAACAATGCCTCGGCGTCGATTTCGCCTTCGACTGGATCCGCTTCCGCCTCACCGTCAAAAAGCTCTTCGAGCGCCATGGAACTGACTTCTTCTGAAGACGCAAAACCTGCTGAACTCATATAACCTCCAATGCATTACGTGCATTAATCGAATAGTTGTTATTCTATCAGAGATAGAGATATTAGCTAGCCTTCATGTGGTGCATTTCCTCTTGCGGCGCCCTCAGCTGCTTGGTCGGCCTGACCTACCTGCTGCTCGGCCTCACCAGCTACACCCTGCTGATTTGTGCCTACATGCCCTGCGTTGTTCGTACTGCCGCCTGGAGCGCTTTGATCTGAGCCTGCTTGAGAGGCCTGGCCTCCTCCGCCCTCTGGGCCTCCTGGGAATGGTCCTGGAGGCATACCGGCCATAGCGAGCTCGCCGTACCACATCCAGATCTCAGTCACGAGCTGGACTAGATTCGGGTCAGCATCAGGCTTGCGTCCTGGGCCACGTAGCCAGCCCCGATAAACTTCCTCGAAGATGACAGCATCGTCAAAGATCTGCGGTTGAGGCATCTCGCCCTGCTCTAAGCGCTTCAAGGCCCCCTCAGCAGCGGCATACTCGGTACCCTTAGTGTCGGGCCCAGTACCTGGCAATGTGATCTTAGCTGCGTCCTTGAAGCCCTTGATGTCTGGCATCGGGCCCATAGGGGTCTCTTCCATGAATACGCCCGCATTGAGCATGTCCATGGACTGCTGCAGTCGAACGGCACGATTCTTGCTAAGGCCGTCATCAGGCTCAATCAGCAGGTCCCAACCGGCCTTCAAGTCCATGTCCTCGAAAGAGTAGGTCTTGGCGCCATGCGACTCGCCAGCCACAGTGAACATACGTTCAGGTGAGTAATGGTCCTTGGCAAGCAAGAGAGCTCCGCTATGCAGCGAGCGCCACTCCTCTAAGTTCCTCTGTGTGATCGGGCCCAACTGCTGGTCAGCCTCGGCCTCAATGATGGCCATAGCGCGGCCATTGGGGTCAGTCGGCGTCATACCGAACTCGTTCTCGGTAATTGCAGCCTGCATACGAATATCGCTCCCTAATTGTACAGAGCGATTGAAGACCTCTACGGGTAGCGTGGGCAGAATCATGGGCTCTGGAGGCCCCACAGCGGCATTGTAGCCAATCATCTGGCCCGTGGTCGCTGTGATTTCGTCAGCCGTGACCCTGTTCCCAATCGGGTTCATGATCTTAGGGCGCGAGATGAGCTCAGCATACTCGCGCTGGATGGTCTCGATATGATTGAGTTCCTTCTGACGGTGCCAGGCCTGAGCAATGAAGCTCTCGCCCCAGAACTCGCCCGCATTCAGCGTCCATCGGAAGAAGTAGAACGGCAGTCGGCCCAGGTCATAGTATGGACTTTCGTCGATATGCTCGACCACGATGTCATTGACGATGTATACGATCCGGCCCTTGGGGTACTTGGTCGTGGGCATCTCGTGGTATTCGTATACATAGTTGTGGTCGTTGTAATACTCGGACGCGCTGCCATTATCGGTCGAAGTATAGCTGAGCTGTGCGGTCCTATCGGTCGAGAGCTTGCCGTCAGCGTCGATCTGCAGGGCATAGTCAGGGAAGCGCTTGCGAAGCTCCGTAACTGGCGCCACTGTACGAATGATGACATAGCGGAAGTCCTCGACATCGAACACACCAGGCTCGATGAAGACATCGCGAATATCAAGCACGCGCGTACAGACATCGCCCTCGAAGGCCGGCTCCATGGGCGGAGGCGGTGCTGGCTCCATAGGCTCAGGCATCATCGGGGCCTGGTCGATCTCAGGGTCCATAATGCCCTGCTGAACGAGAGCACTAAACTCTTGCTCTTCGCCTGCGTACTTCTCCATAAGGCCCATGTTCTGCTGTGTGGCCTCCATCTCGTTCTGGACCTGACAGGAAGCGCAGGGCTCGCCAATCATATCCTCTTCGGCAGATGACCCACAAGTCTCACAGAAGGCCATCCTACGGCCAGCGCCTGGGTCCCAATAGAGCTGAGCGCACGATGTACCTGTGGAACTCGACTGTTCGTTCATCTCGATGAACTTGATGTTCATCTTCTGCTTGCGTCTGAAGAGCTCTAGCCAGGCCTCAGCGACCTCGGCACCATGGCGCTCGTCATAGTCCATCGTAGCTGGCAGCACATCGAAGGACGGATTGATGCGCGACATCTTGCCCACGAGCGAACGATGCGCGACCCTAAGCTGGTTGTTCAGGCTGTAAAGGCGCTTGTTGTCCTGATGCGCTAGGCGAACGATATCGCCCGTCTCGCGGTCACGGAGCAAGAGCTGCTCGCCCTTCAAGTACAGACGGAAGAGCTCCCACTCGCGCTCGAAGATGAGCCTATGCTCGTGGGCGTGATGATAGAGCGCAGTCACAGACGCAGAGAGCTTGTCGTAGTCCTCTTCCTGCGTGAACTGTGTATCTGCTGGGATGTACCCATCGGCAATGCCGGTTGGGTCAACTGAGTCCATGTCCTGGGGCATTAAAAGACCTGCTTTTTCATCAGGCGGGCCTGCTCTTGCCATAGCTTAGAGCGGCTCATGAGCTTGCGGTGCTGTTCAAGCAAGAGCTGCTGGAGCTGGTCTCGGACCTCAGAGGCGTCCTGCTCCTGCTCCTCTTCCGGTGCTTGTGGCTGCATTGGGGGCTGTTCGTACATTACATGCTATCCATATCGAAGGGCGTGCCATCTAAGTTCTCTAGCTGGCCGCGCTCGTAAAACTTGCCGTTCTCGCCCTCATAGAGCTGTACGGGATGTTCAGGGTCGAAATCGAGTAGTTCTTCTGGTGATGTCGGTTTGTTCTTGGTCGCGTCAATAGCGTCGAGCTGGGCTGCGAGATAGACCTTGTGCTCGTCTCGGCGCGCGTCCTGCTCTACCTTGCGTTCTAAGGACTCGGCCTTGATGAGCTCCATAGCCTCTGTGGCCATAGCAGCAACTCTCGTGCTCTCGCCGCGGGCATGCTGTAGGCCCATGTAGGTGTTGATCGATAAGGCCACGGTCAGCAATACGCTGATGCCTGCAAAGAGAACTAGTTCCATTATTACCTACGCGAAAGGGTTACCATGCTCGGCTGATGTGCGCTTGATCTCGTCATGCAATTCCTGCCATTCCTCGGAATACTGCTTTCCTCTCGATTCTATCACGATTTCCTCAGGGTCAAAATAGATCATCGGACTTGTGGCGCCCACAGAGATAGCAATAATCAAGGACATCGTACGGTCATCATGGCTGCCTGCAGCGCCTCTATAGCGCACATTGAGCCCAGACTCCGTACGTTCCTGCTCAAAGGCCGTAAGTTCTCGGATGGTATCCGCACATGGGATGTCCAGCCTACGCTCCTTCAGGAGCTGCTGAGAGACAGCCACCATAGCTGGTTTCGTACCCGCGTTCGTATCGACGCCCAAGCGCGAACTCAGGCCCGGCTCGAACTGCTCGGGCTGCGACGTATCGCGGAAAATGTTCGAGTAGAAGAGATGCCGCTTAAGGTGCTCAACCACAGCGCGCCCAAGGCCACCGGTAAGCTCCACGATCAGAAGGGCACTATTGTACCAAAGGCCTAGCTTCTTGCACTCTTCGGCGTAGTCATGGATGCCAGCCCAACCATGGAACTGCGCGACCTGCCTGAACTTGTGCCTACCGCCAGCATCTGGGAAGACCCTGAACACGGTTGCACAGCTAGCATCGCGCCCTGTCAGGCCTGCTGCTGTATCGATGCCAATGATGTACTGAGTGCGTGGTAAAGGCCTTTCCCACACCCTAAGGCCCGTAAAGCTCCGATCGTTCTTCATGGGCGGATGTGATTCGAAGGCCTCGATATCGGTAGGATATACTGCGTGCTCTAAGGTCTCGCCTGGCTTGATGTCCAATTTGACATATTCAGGGCCACGAGCTCGCTTCGAGAGCGCCATGAGGATATGGCGATCAAAGACCGGATTCTTGGCCAAAGGCGCTGGTATGCCCATAATACGCGCTGAGATCTCGAAATCGTCCATGTCAGCGATCTGCATGTCAATGAAGGTCTTATCGACGACATTGCCGTCATATTGGCTGACCTGGTGCATCGTGACGTAGGGCGCGCTATTAGCGTCGCCTTTTACTACCTTATTCTCAGCTGGGTTGCCATCAGCCCTATCGGCGAGCAAGCGCGTCTCCCAGCTCTCGGGCCCATGGAGCGGCGTACCGGTCACGATCATGCAACTGCCCTTGACTGACGCAATGCGTTGTCTGGCCGCAGTATAGAACTCCTCGCCCACGTGTTCATCGAAATGGGCCATAGAAGCCGCGAAGCCCTCCATAATGTCGACCGAGCTCTCAGACGAGAACAGGGCGATCTTGCGCTTCTTGTGGGTGCAGCGCTGGGCCATGCCCTTCTCAGCGCACTTAGGGCATGCGATCGTGATGATATACTTGCGCGCATCGTAGTGATAGAGCCATTTACCGCCCTCAGGGAACATGGGCGCAAGGGGATTGTCGCCCTCAGCACCGCCACCAGAGATGAACTTGGCCTCGAAGACCATGGGCGCATACTTCGTGAAGGGAAGGCCTGCTACGATGAACGAGCTGTTCACCTCTTGAGGGAACTTGCGATATGGGTGCTGGCCTGTCGTCAGCCAGTAGTGCTCGGCCACGCCCGACTGCGTCTTGCTGGTTCGGTTGCCTGCGCGGAAGTATCGAAGGAATGCAGGGCTTTTATGGAATTCAAGGGCTACATCATTCCGCGGCGTATACAGCATCATGGGATCTCTCGATACCATGTTAGAGAAGTCATCCTTCGTTTTCTTGAAGGTGAGAGCAAACTCAGGTAGCCAAGGGCACTCATCGCGCTGCTGCTTGGTCCAGCCATATTGCAAGACTTGCGTGACTAAGTCCGCGAACTCCAAGAAGTTCTCGGTATTGTGCTCCTCAGGCTCTTTGCCCGTACCTTGGCGCACGATTTCACGCGCTTTATCCAGCGCTTCGATAGGTGTCAAACTTAGCTCAGTAGGAAGAATTCAACGAGACACGCTGCCGTATCAGCCGTGCAGGTAACTGCGGCCGTAGATACGACGTCAGTTGTGCAGATGAAGTCCGTACCGCCAGCAGCGAGCTTATGCGTGACACTGCCCGCGTCATTGCTGAAGATGAGCGTTACGAAGTTCGTAGCGTCAAGGTTACGCACATAGATAAGCGAGGCCGAAGCCAGCGCATTCGCAGCCACTAAGGTCTCACTAGAGGTGCCAACGCTCTGAACGCTAGGCCCTCTGAACTCGGTGGGGGTGCCAGTCCATTCTAAGGCCCTGATCTGGCTATTAGGTGCAGTATAGTCGGTATTTGTACTAAGCACTGCTTTCAGCGCTAAGCGAACATTATTGGCCATTCTATTTCTTACCTTTTTTCACTGTCGGGGCTTCTGATGATAATATTTTATCACCCTTTGCGAGCTTTGACTCTATCCATTTAGCGTCTTTCTCTTGGCCGGCCTTACGCAGCTGCTTGATACGGTTCTTGACCGCGTTGCCTACGAGCAGGCCATGCCCCTTACGCTTCTTCTTGATCTTAACGTTAGTTTTGGTCTCACCAGTGGCCAGATTGACATCTGGGCGCTGATTGAAGCCCAATAAGTCCTCGACAGGGGTCTTGATGTCGCTATCGTCCGCGTCTGGGACTCCGCCCTTCTCATATATGCGCTGTTCGAGCTCTAAGAAGCGCTGAATTCGGCCATCTAGCGCAATACTGCCCGTTCTGACGCCCTCAAGTGTGGCCGCAACAGCTTCGAGCTCGTCCAGCAAGCGAATATCTTGCACTTGCCAGCCCTTATCAGTGACCGTGGCCTCGATACTCGGCGGCACCGCATAGTTCACATAGAGCTTGCGCGGTCTCTGTGCGTCTGGGACCTCTGGAAACTCGCCTATATAGTTTACGAGCTCACTATCCATCAGGTCGTATAACCTTCGCGCCATATAGCTGCTCTAAGGCCACGATCTCGGCCTCGGACATGTCTTCGAGCGTGCGCACGATACCAGCGTTGTTCTTGCGCTTCGACTCCCAGATCATGTCTTCGAGAAACTGCGTGTGCAAGTTGAAGGTCTGGGCGTGATAGTCTATCTCTTCGTGTCTATTTTTATGCTTCATATGCTAGTTGGTCCAGCCTTGATCTACCCATTTGCCGCCCCGCCAAATCTGCTCAATGTAAGCATACTCTAACCAACGGTACTCAGCTCGATATGAACCCTGCAAATAGCATAGAGTAGGCATCCATAACATACGAGCTGTCGTACGGTGAGCAGTCACTTCGTATGAGACATATTGCTTAGTTCCGTTCCAGCGCATAGCATCTATATACAACATACAACTAAATAATGCAAGCAGTTGCGGAGCGTGGCGTGCGCAGCGGCGCCCCCAAGGCGCCAAGCGAGCACGTCCGCGAGCGCCCATAGACATATGAGAGGGCGAGTAGGACGAAGCCAACGAGACAGTGTTAATAAAGCTCTTCCAGCTAGTGAACGTATACGTTTTGATATAACATGTCCTCGGTACTCGCTTGGTCTAGACGACCGCTGCGTCCTTGCGGATGTTTCTGTTACTTCGTAACGTCATCTGTTGAACTTACGTTTAAGTTTAGCCGGGAAATCACAAAAAGTATAGGTGTGCAGGTGTAAGTTTTTGCGTTGCATGTACGTTTTATTCTCGTTGACGTACTTGTAAACTTTTCGTATACTTTTTTGCATGGATAGGTCAGGTCTGTACTTCCTCGTAGCATGTGCAATACTTGTATTTGCAGCCCAATTCTTACTTGACATGTTCTTAGTCGCGGAGTTATAACATATGAGTGTTCTTGTCCTAGGTTTCTGGTCATCCTGGCGTGTTCTCCTGTCCTCTCTACAACGTCGAAAACCAGTCCTTCTCGTAGGCGCGTTACTACTTGCCGCTGTGCCTTTGCCCAGC
>UEXM01000383.1_pt1 | contig 48217 bp, 39 predicted proteins | sample 1796661 | NCBI WGS metagenome assembly UEXM01 (sample SAMEA4772469, study PRJEB27181) | metagenome | reverse complement strand
ATGGCGCTTTTTAAACAAGATGCATCTAAGTCAGCAAGTATGGCGAGGAAAAAGAAAATGGCAGGGCTAGACGATGATTACCGCTCAACCCTGTTAGAGTCTGGGATTAAAATGCGCTAGCCGTGATTACTTGCGTACTTCTCGCGTTATATTAAAGATAAAAATTTATACTTGTGATAATTTATTTTAAGCGTATCGCTTGTTGACTATGACTAGACTATTGCTTTTTTGTAGTCAATATCACTAAAAACAAGAAAAATAGTAGCCATTAACTGGGCTTCTTTAGCCAGTACATCAGACATTAAACCTTTACTGAAGCTTTTAGGCTGGAGCTTTTTATGGTCAATTTATTCGATTAATTAGGAGTGCTAGGCATTTTGACTCGTGTAACTTGTTTAATGCTATTTATCGTATTTTTCTGCAATACGAAAGCTTCTGCTAGAGAAACGATCATCGCCACTAATAACTTGATCTATGACTCCTTTGTGCAGTGGACTAAACTCAAGCCTTGTGAACAAATTTCTAATTTCAATAGTCCATATGCTAACCGTGGCACAGTAGAGCTTATTATTATTTGCCAAGCGCTCGATGTAGCGGGGTATAAAACCCAATTAAAGCTGCAAAAGTACCCTAATTATGAACGTGCTTTGGTTCAAGCAAAATCTGGCAAAGTTCACCTGTCAGCAGAAACGCTTTGGGAAGAAGACATTGAAGATGAATACTTTTATAAGACCCCAGCAATAATACAAAATGGTGAGTTTGAAAAGGGGATTTATACCTTAGCTAAAAACGTTGATGTGCTTGCGGTTAAATCGCTGGCAGAACTTCAAGCCTTCAGCGCTGTGATGCCAAAAATATGGAAAACTGATTGGCAAACCTTGCAAGCGATGACAATAAAAACATCGTCAGCACCTAATAAAGTAAACATGTTCAGAATGATTGAAGCGCAAAGGGTTGATTTTACCTTGTTAGAGTTTTCGCATGCGCAAGATATGTCAAACGAGTTCGTTGGCATCCGCCTTATCCCTGTCCCCTATCTAAAGGTGGGGTTACAAGGAGCAAGGTACTTTGTTGTGTCTAAACAATCTACAGATGCTAAAGTGCTTTATGAGGCGCTGAACCGAGGAGTTTTACATTTGCGAACAACAGGTGTGATCACTAAAGCTTTAACCCAGTCAGGATTTATTAATGAGCGGGTGAGAAACTGGCAGAAAGTATTTTAATAAGTTAATAACTTAGTAGAGTGAAGCTATTTTAGTGTTTGTGGTCATGTGTGACGCAAACTTTCTGGCTGTGCTATTTTCCATTTCGTGCTGTAATATGAATATACAACTTTCGGCATATACTTGTTATTGCATTAAATAAGTTTGATTGCTATCGCCATGTGGACTTTACAGAGAAGTATAAATACAGGCACGGCCATTTTCTTTTGCTTTATACAAAGCTGAATCTGCGATTTTAAGTAAGCTTTTATATAAATCTTCTAGTGAAGGGGTCAAAGAAGCGTAGCCAATTGACAAGGTAACATTGCTTCGTTGAGCTGTCGGTGCGTGTTTTATATTTAAGTTTAAAATATGGTTTAAAGTGCTTTCTGCAAAATACTTTGCTCCTTCTAAATCCGTGTCGGGTAACACGATTGCAAACTCTTCACCGCCATAGCGTGCGACAAAATCTGTCGATCTTTGTATTGTTTCGAGCAGCGCACTAGCCGTTTGCTGAATGCAAGCATCTCCCATGACATGACCAAAATGGTCGTTATACTGTTTAAATTCATCAATATCTAACATTAATAGCGCAATTGGAGTGCCGGCTCGTTGAGCTCGGGTAAACTCTAATGCCAGCTTAGTATCAAATGCTCTGCGATTATATAGTCCTGTTAAACTATCCGTTAAACTTAGGTGCTCCAGTCTTTCAAGTGCGCGTTTATAGTTGAGTTGTAAGCTTGCTCTAGCTAACACTACTCGAGGGTTTAAAGGCTTATTGATATAGTCGGATGCACCGGCGTCAAATACCTTTATTTCAAAGTCCGAGCCGGTATGACTAGTGATAAAAATAATGGGGATATGTGCTGTTTCCGCTTTTTGTTTTAGGTGTGTGCAAACCTCAAAGCCATCCATGTCGGGCATTTCTGCATCAAGTAAAATAACATCGGGTAATTTTGTTTCTGCTAGCATTAATGCGTCAGGGCCATTAGTAGCGAAAATAATCTTCCCTAAGCCATTAAGCGCTTTACTCGTTGTGACTATTATCGAAGGGTCATCATCAACAATGAGAATAGTAACATCTAAATGCTCTGTTTCTTTAGGTAACATGTGCTTACTGATCCTTAATATTTGATTGTAATAAAGTTAAAGCATCTTTAAATTTAAGGTTAGTAATATCATTATGAAAAATAGTGTAATCGTTATTATTCATAATAGTTTTAAGCTCTTCTTCATTGCTGCTTAAAAATTGCAAAGCTGCAATATCATTACTTTTTAACATTATTTCTAGTTCTTTAATTTTAATTGCATCCATTGGTAGAATATCTTCAGATTTTACATCATCTGGGCTGATTTCTGGTGTTTTTTTCTGTAGCAGTAATGCTTGGCAATTATCACGTAATTCAATGAATTCTTGACGAAAAGCCTTTAACAACAATACGGTGTTTTCATTATTTGAACGTAATGAAACCTCAGCTTCACCGGCTGTTTGAGATAGTGCTTTCGCGCCAATTAAGCCCAATGAACCTCTCAATTTGTGTATTTGATTCGCTAAGGTTATTTTATCTGCCCCGGTGATCTTATGGATATCATTATTGCTGAGTAATAATAAACTGCCATGTTCGTCAAATATTCGCTTAATGATCGAGATAAAAAAGGCTAAATCGCCATCTAATAAGTTTTTGTCGTACACTAACCCTTTAATAATTGGCCAATCATCGCTATCGTATGCCACTTCAGCATTCATGCTTTGTAGTTTCACAATTCTGCTTCGGTAAGCTTCTACTAGCTTACGTATTGAGCGAATAAGGTTGCTCGGTTCAACTGGCTTAGTTAGAAAGTCATTCATCCCAGCGGCTAACGATTTCCTTCTTTCCTCCATCAAGGTTCCAGCGGTTAAGGCTATAATAGGCAAGGAATGGAGTTTAAGTTCGTTTCGTATATATTGCGTAGTCTCTAAGCCATCCATTTCAGGCATTTGAATATCCATCAAAACGACATCAATATTATCTGTTGATTTTAAATAATCAATGGCAGCAGCACCGCTGCTAACTTTATTTGCGATAGCACCATTTCGTTCTAATATGTTACCGACAACTTCTAAATTTATTTCACTGTCATCAACAACAAGTATGTTTACATTGAGTAACCATTTTGCTTTGATTTTGTCAGTTTTAGTTGATTTGAATACTCGCTCTGAGTTCCCCGTGTGCTCTACTACCACGTCATTAACTGCATTAAATAATTGTGGAATATTTACCGGTTTATGCAAAATACTGCCAATTAAACTTTTATCATCTAATTTAGCGATACGCTCCTTTTCAAAGGCCGAAATAACTAGCACTGCAGGCAAATTTTTGATACCTATTTCTTCTGTTATTAGCGATAAAGCTTGTAGCCCATCTAATTCAGGCATTTGCCAGTCGACCAGTAAAACATCAGGAAGTGGCTGTCCTGAGTCAAAATACTCTTTGATTTTAGCAATAAGTTCACTGCCATTATTAACAGCCGTTACACGCCAGCCAAGAGCTTTACAGTCATTAACTAGTTTTAATTGTTGGTTCAGATCGTCTTCAGCAATTAATACATTTAAGGTAACATCTTGGCTGTCATGGGCTTCTAGTTCTTCTGCTGAAGGCTCTACGACAGGTAAATAAAGCGAAAAGCTACTCCCCTGATTTGGCACGCTTTTTAGCTTAACTTCACCACCGAGTAGCTCAATCATATTGCTAACAATAGATAAGCCTAAGCCTGTTCCGCCAAATTGCCTATTCGCGCTCTCATCTACTTGACTAAAGGGTTGGAAGAGATTTTTTTGTGCGTCAACAGGAATACCTATACCGGTATCAGAAACTTCAAAAACAACAACTTTGACTTTATTTACATTTGCAGTATTGGGCTCATTGCAGGTTACCTTCAACAAAATGTGCCCCTGCTTAGTGAACTTTATCGCGTTACCTAACAAATTTGTTAGCATTTGGCGCATCAGCTTATCATCGGTCATGATCCACGGTGGCACCTCGGGGCTAATTTCGACGTTTAAGTTAAGTCCCTTAGATTCAGCTTGGGCCGAAAAAGCGCTGATTAATTCGTTAAGTAATATTTTTATTTTACACGGAGCCAAAATAACATTGACTTCGTTTGCTTCAATTTTAGCAAGATCTAAAACATCATTAACGATACCAAGCAGTGAGCGACCGGATAATTGTACTTTAATCACTAAATCCATTTGTTCTTTGGTTAGCTTCTCGTCTCTGAGTAAGTAGGTTAAGCCAATAACGGCATTCAAAGGGGTGCGAATTTCATGGCTCATATTCGCTAAAAATGAACTTTTAGCTTTATTGGCACGCTCTGCCTCATAGGATGCTGCTCGCAATGTGTCTTCAATACGCATTCGTTCCGAAATATCTCTAATAGATGCCGCAAAGAGTAACTTATCTTCAACTTGTACTGGACTTATGCTGATTTCGATAGGGAATTTATTACCGTCAATGTTTAAGCCATGTATGTCATTGTTGTTAGGTGCGTACTGAGTTTTTGTGTCATTAATATTATCGACACATAACGTCTCGTGCAGTTGTAAATCAAAATTAGGTATAAAAACATTGATATGTCGGCCAAGCATGTCAGCCCTATGATAGCTAAAAAGCTTTTCTGTTTGAGTGTTAATTATTTCTATACTGCCTTGGTTATCACAAATAATTAGTGCTTCTGGCGATAGCTCAATCAAACTTTCAAACATTTGATCTTTTTTTCGTTGAGTTGATTGCTGCTGCTCTTTTCGAGCTCTTTGAAGTCGCGCCCAATTAAAATAGATAAAAACGGTAGCTAGTAGTCCAATGAAAACCAATATTGCCAAGTAGTTTGTTAGCATCAATAGGTTTTTCTTATATAAATGAGAAACTAATGATGTTGCTTTAAACTTTACTTTACCTATGGCTTGTTGGCTGTTTGGAGTAAACTCATGTTCAGCTACTAATACATCCCCTTGAGCTCCTTGCCATATACTTGCATTAATATCATCGGGCTGAAATGGTAATGAGCTAGTGGTAAACTCATGATGCCATTTGTCATAGCTGCCCATATCTGTGCCAAATAGCTTAGCGGCTTGAGGGTGAACAATAAAATCGCCTTCAGAATTACTTATATACAAGGCCTCATCAGGCGAAGGCAGCTTTTTTAAGTCATCTAATAGTGGCTTAGCATCTATATTGATAACGACAATACCGAATAACTCATTTTGTTGATCAAATACGGGAGACAAATATCGATAAGTTGGTCGATAAGGAAGTTCGAGAGTATTATTTTCTTTATTGAGTTCGATATTAGATAACCATACTTCTCCATTATTTAGCTCAACTGCTTTTTTGATATAAGGCCTATCCCCCTTAAACTGTAATGCAGAATCAGGAACTACGTATATACCATCATCACGCCTTTCTACTCTGACAATCTCGTAGCCATTACGCGTATATTGTATCAATCTTACTTGATAGACATTGGGAGAGGAGATGATATAGGCTTTAAATATTTCAATTAGTCGTACTTTCCAGTCAGCTAACAAGGGGCTATCTATGCCACTTTCTTGATTTTTAATGGCGTTAATTAAGCCCTTTATCGGAGGTGTTGAGGCTAAAAAAAGCAAGTCTTCTTTGTGCTCTTGGCTATTGCGTAGTAAAATTGCCTGACTTCTCTGGACTAAGTTAGTCAGTTTTTCACTTTCTTCTTGTATTTGTTCGGGGAACTTTAAAAAAGCGGTGATGATGAGGAATATCGTTATCAGTGATAAATAGGAAAATAATAATTTTTTGATGGCGGGGCTGTTGAGAAATGAAGCTATATCTACATCTGATTCGAGTTGGTAATCGCTCTTACTATTGACAAAACCAGCCCAAATTATAAAACCTAATAAGCTAGAAACTAATAAAGATAGAAGCCCAACCCATATTGGTGACCACAAACCTAAGATAGCCGGTATGTTTGGTAAACTATAGGTATTTAATATCCATTTTCGGCCCATAAATTGAATTGTGCGCTCAGTACTAGCACTGTAAATAAACTTGGCGTTAGTCTTTTTGCTATTACCATAAAATGGCACACTTTCAACTTCATCGGTCAGTGTCAGTTTCACACCTTTTTTCGACATGCCTAAATCTGCTAATACTTCATCAACAACCAGCGGAGCAAAAGTCCAACCAAGTAGAGCATCGATTCTATTCTCTGCTGTTTGGAGCGATAAATCAGGGTTATAAATGGGTAATAAGACTAAAAAGCCACGGCGTTTTTTACCTTCTGCTTGCACTAAGGTAATCGGAGCCGTTAGCTTTGCTTTGCCTTCTTTAGCCGCTTTTAAAGCTGCAACTCTTCTGTTTTCTTCTGATGCGATATCTAATCCAGTTGCACCTGCATTGTTTTTTTGTGGGTAAATATATTGAATAACAAAGCGATCATTATAATGTTGATTGATTGTTCTAATATTAAAATTTTCTGCGTTATCCGCTTTTGCCTGCTGAATAAATTGTGCTTCTTCTGCTAAGGGTACTCGCCTAACAAAGCCAAACCCTCTAGCGCCAGGAAACTCACTTGATAGATTACGTGAGGCGACATATCGTTCGAATATCGTACGGTTGAGGTGTTCGATACCTGCGCCAAAAATTACCCCTTTAGCGCCTTGTAAGCCATATTCATAATGCTCAAAGCGTTTTTTTACAAGTTCTTCAGTATCAATCGATAGTGATTCAATATATGACTGCACAAGGTTTTGGTTGTGCTGATATAAATACCAACTGATTAGTGATGAAAAAACTACCCCAACGCCAACGGCGATTAAGAATACTTTTTTTATCGATTGTGTATGAAATATCGAAGAAAAAGAACGTAAAATACGTACATTAGCAGGCATTAGGTAACTCACAGTTAATTAAAATAAATTTAGTAATTTATTCGTTTAAATAGTGAAATTTAAACGTTACGCATGATAACAAAGGAATATGTTATTTAAAAACAACATGCAAAATAAAAGTTATATCAAAACTGAATTTTTGTACAAAAATAGGTGTAGGTAGCTTAGGCGCTTTCGTTTGTGGTTAAATGAGCTAGATACGCTTATTTAACAAATTTTGACTATTTCTTTCAGGTGATTAGCGGATTCAGCATTGTTTTCTTTGGTAGTACTACTCGCATTAGTCGTAGTGTGGTTAGGCAACTGGCTTGATTGAACTAGTGATGGATATCAGCTAATTTCATCTATCTATGCCTAGCGTTGAGTGATGTTATACTTGTTTTGTATGAAAAACGTACTATTCTATGACTATCATAGAGTTAAGAGGGCTATGTTACATGGATGAAAAGCAATCAAAGATGGCCGTTAGTGAAACTCCTGCTGAGCTATTAAACCGGCTTGCAAGGGCATATGTACTAAGCTAATTACCTAGGTACAGACGTTTGTTTAATAATCTTATTACGGCTCTATTTTTCTTTTTTACGTAACTTATTCTCACCTCGGTCGCTTTACCTTAAGAAGTTGTTAATACGTGTCAGGTTCTAGAGCAAAAGCTTTCATCATTGAAAAACCTTTATTGCAGGGATGAGTGATCGTAGCTAAAGCCAGTCATGAAGTATTAAGTAATCTTTTAGCGCCATGTTTCCTACCTAATAAAGTTGCAGTAGATGGTATTGCTTAAATCAAACTTAAGTTTGTAAAAGGACACAGATATGCATCCAGAATATATAGTCATCCACACGGCAGCATTTAATGGCAAAAACTGTGATCGAGACATGATTGATCAATGGCACAAAGCGAAGAATTGGTCAGGCATTGGTTATCATTTTGTGATTTTAAATGATAACCATAGTCAAAAGGCAGATGGCATTGTTGAAAATGGTCGAGCGACTAATAAAATGGGCGCGCATGCTTTGGGCTTAAATGATCGCTCGTTAGGTATTTGCTGCATAGGTCATGGTGACAAAAATGACTTTACTGCCGCGCAATATGAAAGTTTGTATGACTTGATTAGGCGATTAATGACAGAGTTCTCAATACCGCTTGCTAACGTTATTGGCCATCGAGAAATGAATAACTTAGTTGAGCAAGAGCTTGTATCGTCGCGTTATCGTACTAGTAAATCATGTCCAGGTAATAAAATTGATATGGATTTTATTCGAGAGCAACTGTCAAGTGAGATGGTTAGTTCTGATGTTGAAATACCCGCTTTTTCTGATGAAGATCGGTTAGCTATGGCTAATGCTATTGCTGTTTTGCAGCAGCACCGAGCACAATTCCCTAATGCTCAAGATGAGCTCGATGAGTTTATTTATCATCCTGAAATTATTGCCATGACCCATTAGTAACTGGGCGTTATGCCCAGTATTCATTTTAAGTATTGATTAAAAATGATTAGTCAAAATGTCCCGCTATTTTATCAATGCTTTAATAAGGCCTGCATGTTTTGAGTTGCAGTGATCGGCTGTTTAGCTTCTGTAATGGCTGTCACTACAGCAACTGCACTGACGCCAGTACGCCATACTGGTTCAATGCGTTGCTGGTTAATACCGCCAATAGCAACCACAGGGGTATCGTCGGCCAATGGTAGTATCTGCATTAAGTTATCTAAGCCTTGAATCTGTCCTGTCATGTCTTTTGTTTTGGTTGGAAAAATAGCACCAATTGCGAGGTAGGATGGTTGTAATTGTTTAGCCAGTAAAAACTCATAACAACCGTGGGTACTGATACCCAAGCGCAAGCCAGCATTAGAAATAGTGCAGAGATCCGCGCTTGCCAAATCTTTTTGTCCGATATGCACACCATAAGCCCCGTATTTAATAGCGAGTTGCCAATGATCATTAATAAACAAGCGACAAGCCGATTTACTCGCTAACTGCACGGCTTTTTTTATGGTTTCTGCTAATGCTGCTGTATCTTTATGTTTAATGCGCAATTGTATAATTTTTATGTTTAATGGTAATAAGCGTTCAAGCCACTCTAGAGAATCAATGACTGGGTAGAGCCCAAGCTTTTCATTTATCTTTAAGTCAAGGGAAGGGAACTTTGCTGATATTTGATGCTGCTGAGCCAAGGGGCTGATAACTTGCGGGAAATGTTCTCGCTGCGTTGGCCAAGCACCTTGCTCAAAAGCGCCATAATATTGTTGATTATCATGGCTGTTTTCTCGCTGACTTGATAATGATAACCCTTGATTAATAAAAGCTTTAGCTAGGGTGAAAGCATCACGGAGTAAATACTTATGCGCAATAAAGCTTGCTAAGGCGCTGGCAAAACTGCAGCCACCACCGTGACTGTAACTTGTCGCAATTCTTGGAGAGCTTAATTCAAGTATTTGTGGTGATAACGAGCTTGATGTTGAAAGTAAACATAAATCGCTACAATGAGATGATAATGTATTCGGGTTACTACCTTCGCGATGGCCGCCTTTGATGATAACGGCTTTGCTGCCTAAAGTTAATAACTGCTTGGCTAGCTGTAAAGGGCTACATTTAGGATTGTTTGCTGATAAAGCACTTAATTGCTGCGCTTCAATTAAATTCGGAGTAATAACATCAATCAAAGGTAATAAAGGGTGTAATGCCATTGGTGCTACGCTTGATAGATCTCCGCCAACACTGGCTTGGCCGACTGGATCATAAATTACCACTAAATTAGCAAGTTGTTGTTTAAGTGCTATTAATAGCGTTACTAGCCAAGTAACTTGTTGGTTATTGGTAATTAAGCCTATTTTGATCACACTTGGCGGTTTATCACTGCGCAGTGCTTGTGCTTGTGCGTCTAGAATATCGACGGCTGTAGGATTAATCGCTATTAACTGTTGAGAGTTTTGTACGGTATTAGCGGTAAGTAAATGACAAACCTCTACATTGAGATGATGGCCAGTTTTAATGTCAGCAGCTATTCCAGCCCCGCCTGAACAGTCAGCACCGGAGATAGTCCAAATAATTGCCTTACGCTTTAGTTTATTGGTTGGTAAAAGAGTATTAGTTGTCATGACTTGTGCTCAGGGTTATGCCAAAAAGGGCTGTCGAGTGTGGGTGTGCTAGGATGTGCTGTTTGCCGTTCAGGCATGGTACCAGCAATGTAAGCAGACTCGCCTGCCGAAATGGCTGTGGCAAAGGCTTTTGCCATCATTACAGGGTTATCAGCAAGGGCAATAGCACTATTTAATAATACACCATCAAAGCCCATCTCCATGGCAATACAGGCATCTGAAGGTTTACCAATACCTGCATCAAGAATAAGTGTTGCGTTTGGAAGGCGCTGACGAATGCTGGCTAAATTATAAGGATTCATTAAGCCTTTCCCTGTGCCGATAGGCGAGGCCCAAGGCATAATAACTTCGCAACCAAGCTCATATAAACGCTGGCAAATTACTAAGTCATCGGTGCAATAAGGCAGTACTTTGAAGCCATCAGCTAGTAATTTCTCAGTGGCAATTAATAGCTCTATTGGATCCGGTTGCAAGTTATAATCATCGCCGATAACTTCAAGTTTTATCCAATCGGTTTCAAATAACTCACGACTCATTTTAGCTAAGGTCACGGCTTCTTTCGCATTTTTGCAACCAGCAGTATTGGGTAGCAAAAAACCTTGGCTTTGCTGAACCGTATCTTGAATATAACGCCAAATTTTTTCGCCGGATTGTGCCAAGGGATTTTGCCGTTTTAGTGATAAAGTGACAACCTGGGAGCCACTGGCAATAATGGCCTGTTTCATCACTTCTGGAGAAGGGTAGAGCGCTGAACCAATCAGTAAACGGCTATCAAGTTGTTGGCCATAAATGTTTAACGACATGGTTAACCTCCAACAATGGGAAAAAGTACATCAATACTGTCGTTGCTTTGTATGAATGTTGTGCAATAATCTTCGCGGCCAATAAAGTCACCATTAAGTGCTAAAGCAAAGCTTTGTTGTTGCTGACTATCTGGCAATGTCGCTTTCAGCGCGGATGTAATATTGATGGGAGCTGCTAAGTGTGAGAGTTCAAACACTTGTCCATTAATATAAATTTTCATTTTTTCTCGCTTTTTATGTCATGAATTTTGCTTTATAAACATCATTCAATTTGATTCACTGGCAGTAAATTAGCGTATTGATAATCATCAACACCTCGATGTTGTTGTTGTATTAAATTCTCGACATGTTCTATCACTTGCGACATCACAATAGGAGCAATTAAAAAGCCATGCCGGTAAAGGCCATTTACTTGTATTAAGGCATTGCTCGCGATTATTTTTGGCTGATTGTCACTAAATGCGGGGCGAACTTGGCTAATATGCTGGCGAATATGTGCTTCTGCAAAGCCCGGGTGCACGCTATAAGCTGCACTGAGTAACTCCATTGCAGAACGCACCGTCATTGGTGATGTATCATCACTTTCAATTTCAGTTGCGCCAACCACGTAATGCCCTTTACCTTTGGGGGCAATATAAAGTTGATAGCGAGGGTGCATCAGTCTGACGGGGCGTGAAATATTAACGTCAGGGGCAAAGAGTTGAAAAAGCTCACCACGTACGGCACGTAAATCGTCGAGTACAGCGTTGTGGTTTACTGGCGATTTTGTCGATTTTTTCGCGCCGATACCACGGCAGTCAATTGCAAGGTCAAATGATTTTTGCTTAACATCATCTGGCTGTTGGTTACTGTGAAAATGTAATTTACACCCCCTTGAAAAACTGCCGCTGTGAATCCCCGTAACTGTCGTTTTGCTGCGCCATTCAACGTTTTCGTCTTTAAGTTGCTGATGCAAAGCAATGAGCAATTTTCTATTACCAATTTGTCCTTCGCTGGGTAAATATAGTGCCTGTGAAAACTTATGTGCTAATTCTGGCTCTAGTGCCGAAAGTTGCTGGCGATTAAGCTGTTGTTGCTCATGCTCAGGGTAGTTATTGGCTAAAAAACGGCTGAGCCTTTGCCCGTTGGCTTTATCTTGTTCATGGCTGACAACGAGGGAGCCTGACTGTTGAAAAAAATTATAACTGTTAAGTGTGGTTAGTAATTTCGGCCACAAAGGCAAGGCGGCAAAGCCCATCGCCACAATATTGGCAGGGCTGTGCATTGCTTCACCAAGTGGCGTTAATAGCCCCGCGGCGGCATAAGCAGCACTTTGCTGACCATTTTTCTGGTCTTTATCAAATAGCGTTATCTTGTAGCCTTGTCGATTTAACGACAAGGCTAGTAAGCGACCCATTAGGCCGGCGCCAATAATAGCGATGGTTGGCATTGCGTGACCTAGCTCTGTGATTTGCTCAAGGGTTTTTCAAGCTGATGATAAAGCTCGCTGCCGCTGGCTTTAAATTCAGCAGACTTTTCAGCCATACCTTGTACCGAAACATTGATGGTTTCATCAAGTAGTTTGATTTCAATCAGCTGCTCGCCATTGGCAGCATCATCTAGGCCCGCGGCATAATCTCTTACCTCTTGAGATATTTTCATCGAGCAAAACTTGGGGCCACACATTGAACAGAAATGTGCAATTTTTCCAGACTCTTGCGGCAAGGTTTCATCATGATAAGCACGAGCTTTTTCAGGATCTAAGCCGATATTGAATTGATCGTACCAGCGAAACTCAAAGCGTGCTTTAGACATAGCATTATCGCGAATTTGTGCTCCGGGATGGCCTTTAGCTAAATCACCGGCATGGGCGGCAATTTTATAAGTCATTAAGCCCTCTTTAACATCCTCTTTATTGGGTAAGCCTAAATGCTCTTTTGGGGTAACGTAACAAAGCATCGCGCAGCCATACCAGCCAATATTAGCGGCACCGATACCTGAGGTGATATGATCATAACCAGGTGCAATATCAGTTGTCAGCGGTCCTAAAGTATAAAAAGGTGCTTCGCCACAATGTTTTAATTGTTCAGTCATGTTTTTTTCAATCATGTGCAGTGGCACATGACCTGGGCCTTCAATAATGGTTTGCACATCATGTTGCCAAGCTATTTTGGTTAACTCACCTAAGGTGCGTAATTCTGAAAATTGTGCTTCATCGTTTGCATCAGCTACTGAGCCTGGGCGCAAGCCATCACCTAATGAAAATGACACATCGTAAGTTTTTAATATTTCACAAATATCTTCAAAATGGGTATAAAGAAAATTTTCTTTGTGATGCGCTAAACACCACTTAGCCATAATTGAACCACCACGAGAAACTATCCCCGTAACCCGTTTAGCGGTCATTGGGATGTATCGCAGCAGAACTCCGGCGTGAATAGTAAAGTAATCAACACCTTGCTCAGCTTGTTCGATTAAAGTATCGCGAAATATTTCCCAGGTAAGATCTTCAGCGACACCGTTAACTTTTTCTAAGGCTTGATAAATAGGTACGGTACCAATCGGCACAGGAGAGTTGCGAATGATCCATTCTCGGGTTTCATGAATATAGCGACCAGTTGATAGATCCATTACCGTATCTGCGCCCCATTTGGTTGACCAAACGAGTTTTTCTACTTCCTCCTCGATTGAAGAGCTAACCGCAGAATTGCCAATGTTAGCGTTGACTTTGATCAAAAAGTTTCGTCCGATGATCATAGGTTCAACTTCAGGGTGGTTAATGTTGACCGGAATGATTGCCCGGCCCCTTGCTACTTCATCACGAACAAATTCGGCAGTGATTTGCTCAGGAATACTCGCGCCAAATGACCGCCCTTGATGTTGTTGAAGCAGTATTTCGTCCTTAACATCTTGGCGTTTGATATTTTCGCGAATTGCAATGTATTCCATTTCAGGGGTAATAATGCCTTGGCGGGCATAATGCATTTGGGTAACATTTTTACCTTTTTTAGCTTTACGAACTTTCGGTAAGTGCTCAAAGCGAATATGGTCAAGACCTTCATCGGCTAAGCGTTGTTGGCTGTAGGAAGATGACTTCTGGGGTAAAAATTCTACATCGTTTCGTGATGTTATCCATTGTTCACGTAAACGGGGAATGCCTTTATGGACATCAATGTCGACAGCATCATCGGTATAGAAACCTGAAGTATCATAAACACATAAAGGCGGGTTCTTTTCATAGCGAGGGTTGTCTTTGTCACCACCTAGTAGCGTGTCAGATAAAGATATTTCACGCATGCCAACACGAATGTCGTGTATTTTTCCAGGCACATATACTTTTTTAGAATTTGGAAATGATTGATCAGCAACGTTTTTTAAAAACTGTGCTGCTTGGTCTCGACGCTCGCGTCTTGATAATGAACTCATGTTCTCTCGCCTTAATAAAATAAAAAATTAGGCGGAGCTTTTTGGGGTAGTAACGAGGAGTAACTCTCATAGTAGTGCAGAGAAATAGTGCTTAAAGTTACTCACTTGTTCCCTTCGCAGATGTTAATCTAATCAGGTTCTACGGATCCCGCTTTCGCGATCTCAGCCCTTTGGCACTCCGACAAGTCAATACGTTTAATATGGTTTAGCTAGTAAACGTGGCTAGATTCTAACGTGTATTTTGTTGGTTAAGCAAAGGGTTTTAATAAATTAATTCGCAAGCGACTATTTTATTCTCATGATAAGTGAGCATGTTCCAGCAGAAGTTACAGCCTAAAAAAGCATTATTTTTATCAGTAAATGATGAATTATATTATAAATATCAGGGAAAATTGTCGTAATATAGCAAAACTTGAATTACGCACACACTATGGAATGTACTAATGGCCGAATCGAACACCGCTAGCAATACTGAGCAAATAACTAAAACCTTAGATCCTACCTTGTTGCTTAAAGATGAATTGGATCAAGTTAGCCGCATTTACAACATTATTGTCGAGTTTTTTACTAACTACAGCTTTCAATTAATTGGTGCCTTCATTATTTTTATCGTTGGCTACATGTTCGCAGGTAAAATCGCTAACGTTGTGCTGAAGTTATGTGAGCGACATAAACTTGATGTTACCTTAAGTCGTTTTTTAGCAAACACCAGTAAAATGTTGATTGTGGTGATGATCACGATCATTGCTTTAGGTAAGTTAGGTATTAGTGTTACGCCATTTATTGCTGCCATAGGTGCAATTTCATTAGGTGCTGGTTTAGCGCTACAAGGCTTATTAGCTAACTATGCAGCAGGTTTCAATATTATTATTATTCGTCCTTTTGTTGTTGGTGACACCATTACAGTACAAGGTGTTACTGGGCTTGTGAAAGAAGTGCTGCTTGCCTATACCATTTTGTCAGATGAAGACAACGTTGAAATCACCATTCCAAATAAGCATATTGTTGGTGAGGTTTTACACAATTCACGTCATGATTCTTTGTTAGAGTTAAGTGTTGGCATTGATTACAGCGAAAACCCCTTAGAGGTTGTTGCGATGCTTGAAGACGTTATCGGTAAGCTCGATATCGTGAGTGAAGTGCGTAAACCTTTGATAGGTATAGATGCTTTTGCTGATAGTGCGATTAATATCGCGGTGCGATTATGGACACCGACAGAAAATTTATACAGTGCAAAATACACCGCTTACAAAGAAATCTATTTGGCGCTAGATAAAGCCAATATTAAAATTCCATTTCCACAACGTGATGTTCACCTTATTAAGGATTCGGCTTAAGTTTAAGCTGTTTGAAGTAGCTTTTTATGGCGTTAAATAAGGCGAGACTGGATCGTTTTCTTGCACAACATTGCCAAATTTCTCGCAAGCAAGTGCGACTGATGTTGGCACAAAGTAGAGTGAAAATTAATGGTACTATCGCTCGTAATATTGAGCAAGTTATTGATACTTTTACTCACATAACGCTTGATAACAAGGTTATTCAGGACAATACGGCTTATTACATTATGTTGAATAAACCGGTTGGTGTAGTGTGTGCTACAAAAGATAAGCAGCATAAAACTGTGCTGGATCTACTTGAATACCCGTTTAAAAATGAGTTGCATATTGTTGGACGATTGGATTTAAACACTTCCGGTTTAGTGTTACTGACCAATGATAGTCGTTGGTCTGAGCGCTTAACTTTGCCTGAGCATAAGGTCAGTAAGCGCTATATTGTTCACTTGAAAAATAAGCTTGATGAAGCATATGTTAATGCTTTTGCTGAAGGTATGTATTTTAGCTTTGAAGATATCACCACCAAGCCAGCTAAATTAACTATTATTGCGGATTATCAAGCCGAAGTTGAGCTAACTGAAGGGCGTTATCATCAAATTAAGCGAATGTTTGGCCGTTTTCGAAACCCGGTTACGGCTTTACATCGTGCATCTATAGGCACGGTAGTACTTGATAGCCAGTTAGCCGCTGGGCAAAGTAGAATGTTAACGTTGCAAGAGGTCGAAAATATTGCTCAATAACGAGGAGGCTCATGCCGTCATTGATCGTATAAGTGCAATGTTCAGATAGAAATAAAAAATCAATATAATAAAAAGGATAAACAATGGCTAAAATTATTATTATCATTATTGTACTGGGCTTAATTATTAGCTTTTTTGTACGTAATAATAGCAACCGTGAAGCAGCTAAAGAAAATGCGGTACAAGCGGCTAAATTTTTACAAGATAATAAGCAAGCTGAAGGGGTAATTGAAACAGCTTCTGGTTTGCAATATAAAGTATTAACGACAGGTGAAGGCGATATTCATCCAACGGCGAGTTCAAAAGTAACCGTGCATTATCATGGTACATTACTTGACGGAACGGTATTTGATAGCTCAGTAGATAGAAATGAGCCTATTAGTTTTGGTTTAAACCAAGTAATAAAGGGTTGGACTGAAGGCTTACAATTGATGGTTGTAGGTGAAAAAACGCGTTTATTTATACCGTCAGCATTAGGTTATGGTAACCGCGCCGCCGGTAAAATTCCGCCTGGCGCTTTGTTGATTTTTGATGTTGAATTACTCGCTATAAAATAGGCCGAAGCGCTTTAGTAACAAACAATGAAATACAGTTGAGTAGGGTTTAACCGCTTTGTATAAAGTGGTTAAACTTAGTTTTATTCTTAACATCACCTTTGTAGTGGTTACTTAGCTTAGTCCTATCTAAACGCTTCTGCAGTGAGGTGATGGCGATTTAATAGTTTGTAAAATTCGGTACGATTTCTTTGCGCTATTTTAGCTGCTTGTGAAACATTTCCTGCCGTGATCCTCAATAATTTAGCGAGATAATCACGTTCAAACTTATCTCTAGCTTGGACAAATGACGGTAAAATAGTGGTTTTATCGCGTAAGGCATTCTTAACTAGCATCTCACTGATTATTGGCTCAGTTGATAGCGCGACTGTTTGTTCAACAACATTTTGTAATTGTCTAATATTGCCCGGCCAAGCAGCACTGATCAGGGTCTCCATAGCCTCTTGTGAAAAACCTGAAATATTAATGTCTGTTTGCTCTGTTGATTTACTCAAAAAATACTGAGCGAGTAAGGGAATATCCTCTCTGCGCTCAGACAGTGGCGGTAACTCAAGTTCAACAACATTTAAGCGATAATATAAATCTTCACGAAAGGTTTTATCTATGATGGCTTGCTGTAAATTTTTATGGGTAGCAGAAATAATTCGAACATTGATTTTTACTGATTGTGTACTGCCGACCGGGCGAACTTCACGTTCTTGTAAGACACGCAGTAGTTTTACCTGAAAGCTCATCGGCATATCGCCAATTTCATCTAAAAATAATGTCCCGCCATCGGTTGCCTGAAATAGGCCGGTATGATTTTTTTCAGCACCGGTAAACGCGCCTTTACTATGACCGAATAGTTCAGATTCAAGTAATTGTTCAGGAATAGCCGCACAATTAATTGCGGTAAATTTTTCTTGGTGGCGAGGGCTTGCTAAATGAATGGCTCTTGCTAACAGCTCTTTACCTGTACCGCTTTGGCTTTGTATAAGTAAGCTAAAGTCGCTTTTTGCTACTTGTTTACTTTGCTGTAAGAGCGACTCCATAATGGTACTTCGGCTGATGATTTGTTCACGCCATTGATTATCTATTTGACTATGGTTTAACTCTGCAGGTTGAAGCCGAATAGCTTGTTGCACTATATCTAGTAGCTCTTTACTTTCAAATGGCTTAGTGAGAAAGCTGAAAACCCCTTGCTTTGTGGCATTTATTGCATCAGGAATTGTACCGTGTGCAGTCATAATGATAACCGGAATATGGGGATGTTTAGCGCGAATTTGCTCAAATAGTGCCATGCCGTCCATACCTTCCATTTTTAGGTCGCTGATCACTAACTGTGGATGAAAGCTTTCTAATCGTCCTAATGCTATTTTGGCATTTTTTGCTGACTCTACTTGATAGCCAGCCGCAGACAAACGAATACCCAGTAAGCGTAATAGGCTTGGATCGTCATCAACGATAAGAACTTTACTATCGATTGTCATTTTAGGCGGAGTAGGATTATTCATGGTTTTTTCTCGATACATTGACGACTAAAATTGCATAGGCAATTTATTCAAAGGCTATTGATCTCTTTTATCAATAGCTTGTTCAATATTTTTCAATTGTTTAATGATTTGTTCTAACAATTGCACTTGTTCAACTAATTGTTGTTGCTGTTCAAGTGCTTGTTTTTTTTGCGCCTGTTGTTGCGCTAATAAGCGATTTCTCATCAATAAACGTTGATTTAATTGATCACGTAATAAGGTAATAAAGGCTTGCTCGCTTGGGTTAATATGAGCAAAAGCTGCGTTGTCCCCTTCCGTTTTAAGTTGGTTTAGCAGTGCTTTAGCATTGAAGCTATTATAGATAGGTGACTTAGGTAGACTGTAAAGTAAAAGCAATTTAATTTGTGGATCATACGTGTCGTACTCAAAAGAAGGGGGTTGTTGTGCTGCATATGTTTGCTGTTTGTCTACTTCTTCAGCTAATTGTTGTGGACTCAGTTGTTGAAGTGTTAAGTAGTACTCACCATAAGTTGTATTTACTGTGGTGAGTTGGCACGCAGATAATAACAGTAGCGCGGTACATAAAAGTAATGCCTTTTGAGTAAACAGGTGCAGTTTGAGCATTAGACTTGTTTCTCCTGACGAAAAGCGCGCGGCAAAGTTATTTTCATGTTAGTTCCTGTTTGATTGCCTTGTGGGGATATCAGTTCAATACTGCCATTGAGGCGTAATAATAACTCTTTAACTATGGTTAAACCAAGGCCGCTGCCTTTGATAGCGCTGTTTTTCGGTGGTGGTCCTTGATAAAAAGCATCAAATATTTTGTCTTGCTCCTCTGGAGGGATGCCGACGCCCTGATCGTTAATTAAAATTTGTAATTGCTGGTTAGCAAGGGCTGTTGAAATTTCGATTGTGCCGCCATCTGGAGAATACTTTATTGCATTGGATAGTATATTATCGAGAATAACAGCTATTTGTTTACGGTTACTAACAATAAATACATTGCCAATTGTTTGGTTTAAGATAATTTTTTTTCGTTTTATGTCGAGTTTTCGTTCTGCTAATACTTGAGATATAACCTCGTCAATAGCCATTGACTCCGAATCTTGTAAGCTGGTTGAGTCGAGGACAATATTAAAGTCGAGTAAATCTTCAATATGTTTTTGTAAACGAAAAACACTGTCTTTAATGATGTGAGATATTTCCTGTTGCTCGGCATTTAACTCACCAACACTATTATCATAAAGCAATTCAGTACCTTCTCTAATTGCAGCCAATGGTGTTTTTAGCTCATGTGAAATATGTCGAATGAAGCTCGATTTTTGCAATTCTAAAGCTTGTAAACGTGTGCGCATATTTTCTAGTGCCTGTGCTATTTCTTGAATTTCTGGTGAGCCGGTTACGTTAATCTTATGGTCGAAATTTCCTTGCTGTAGGCGAAATATATTGTGGGTTAATTTTTTTAGTGGACTGGTGATTAAGTAAATAAATAGTGTTGCGATCAGCAAGCTAACAGGAATAATAATTAAGCTTTGGATCATCATTTCACGCGTAGTTTGTGCTGCATTTCTTATATTGGTGATGTGGCGGGTATTAAGCTCATTACTACGCTGAACTATTTGCTCATAAATCTGACTTAATGTACTAAACTTATGCTGTATTGGTTTTATTATTGTACTATCTGTTGGTGTTTTTTGCTCTGCTGATGGCATAGTCTGTTCAATTAATATCGTAATTGTATGCGCATATTTATTGACCAATTCTCGCAGTTTCTGGTCTGGATTAGTGGCAATTAATTGTTGAGTTAAGTACAATATCTGACGGCTTTGTTCGTGATAGTTGATTGCTAATGTGGGATCTCGAAGTACTAAATATTGCGAGGCACTTCGTTCCATTTTAATTTGGCTGCTTTTTAAAAACTGCTGGTTATCGAGTATGTTTGCTATATTAGTAATAGCATTTTCACTTTTTTTTGCGAGTGTATTAACCTGCGATGCACCAAATATTAGTGTAGTAACTAAAGGTAAGGCAACTAAACTAAAACCTAGAAAAGTTAATGATTTTATTGATAAGTTTTTTACCGAGAAGTGCTTTGTTTTCACTTTTAACGTCGGTTTTATTGAGTTAATCACAACGCGCACAGCGACCTTTTTTATTATTGAGAGCGATGTTAGTGTTAGCTAAAAATTAATAAAAAACAATACTGTCTCAATTTGGATACATTGCTGGATTTATCTTTCAATTAACTTAACTTTTTGTTTTTTAGTGTTATTTTTGTTTTTTTAGGTGGTGGTAAGTAATAAAAAATATTTTCAATCAATGCTGTCGCTAATAAGTGACATACTTTGAGAGGTGTTTTGTTTTAAATTCTTTTAAATCAACTGGTTACGTTTTTGGCATGACGTGTGCTATGTGTTAGTTGTATGTGGCACTAGCCATGGTCGGCATGTTCATTGATGTGCTATTAATCAATTAAAAGGGTTCAAACATGAAAAATATTAGCTTAAAAACGTTGTCAATTACTGTAGTTGTAGCCTCACTTGCTTCTAATTTTGTTTTCGCTAGCGATGATATGAGTAAGGCTTCACTAAAAGTAGAACAACCAGTATCATCTTTTTCACAATTAATCTCAGATTATGATACGGATAAAAATAACACGTTGAGCATAAAAGAATTAGCTGAAAACGATAAGTTAGCAAAAGCTTTTGAACAACTTGATGTTAACGGCGATAAAGAAATTAGCGAAGAAGAATTTAACCAGTATCTAGATAAAATGAAAAAATCTTTGACCTAGATATTGCCATTATGAGTGAATAACTCTACAGATTGCCGACTATTAAGTATGTGTTTTACTTAATAGTCGGCATTTTACATTGTATACAAGGTCTAATATGAATAACCAGCCCCCCTCAAAGACTTTATCTCGTTATGTACAAATTGATAAATGGATTTTTGAAGTGAAATCTATACGCGCAATCCGTGTTGATGATTTTGGTAAGCCTTATTCCGCGGTTGCTAATATTGCCTTAAATGGAAATAGTGCGTATATCGATGGCTTACTGACCAGGGAAGAAGAAGACTTTGCACGTGAAGATTATCAAACCTTTGTTAAAATGAGCCAGCAACTGGGTTTAGAAAGTGTTAATTTTGATCGTTTTAAGCAACGAAAAAGAGTATCTGACGTTGTTAAAGTGCCAGCCTCAGGTTGTGTTAAGCCAGCCTTGAAATTAGTAAAAGTTTAAGTTTTATATACTGACTATAAATGCATGGTGACAAAGGTTATAAATGCGATCGGTTAAATTAGATAATAATGACATCATACCCTCCAAGATAGTGTGCGTAGGGCGAAATTATGCAAATCACATCAGTGAATTAGGTAATGAAATTCCTGATAATATGGTGATATTTCTTAAACCTAACAGCGCTATAGGCCATCAATTGCGCTCGTATCATCAAGAAACATTACATTATGAAGCCGAACTTTGCTTTATCTATCAAAAAGGTAGCTTTTCTGCTGTTGCTATTGGTTTAGATCTTACTAAGCGGGCTTTGCAATCTGACTTGAAAGCGAAAGGCTTACCGTGGGAGCGTGCTAAGGCTTTTACAGATTCAGCACTTTTTAGCGACTTTGTGTCTTTAGATACTATTGATGATGAATTAGCATTAGCGCTATTAATTAATGGTGAACCTCGTCAAGCAGGGACTGTTGCCATGATGCTGCATTCACCGCAAGCAATATTAAAAGAAATACAGTCTTTTATTGAGTTAGAAGATGGTGACATTGTTATGACAGGCACACCAGCAGGTGTTGGAGAGATAGTCGCGGGTGATATTTTTGAAGGGCAAGTACGTACGCGTGAACATGTTCTGGTAAGTAAACAATGGCAAGCAGTTTAGTTTGTTATTAGAAATTTGAAATATGTGTTGGTTATAGTTATTTATTCTTTGAGCTATGCGATAATTGCCTAAAGCTAACAATTAAAACACCTCTTATGAAACGTATTATCCTCTTTACCATGAGTAATTGTCCTCATTGTCAAACGGCCAAGCGATACCTTGAAGAAAAGAACATTCCTTTTCGTTTATGTAATGTTAAAACAGCGGCTGGACAAAAAGAGTTCGCTAAATTGAACTTACGTGGCGTACCAGTATTAAAAGTGGGTGATCAAATCCTTAATGGTTTCAATATAAAAAGTTTTAATCAACTCTATAAAAGTTAATTGGGTCAGTTGTGAAACTGTTTTACCTTCGTTATTTGTTGATAGCTTTTCAATTTTTGAATAAGCAATACAGGTTATTAATTATTTGCATTGCTAATAATTGTAGGCTTATCACGCGCTAAATTCTACGAATAGATGAAGCGGTATTTAGCTAAATCTATGGTCATGCGTATGATTTTTAGTCGTTTATTGTTTTTTTTTGTGGTAGCGTAAGCATAAGTTTGAACGGATTTCTACTGCGGACACATTATGAAAAAAGCTTTGCAAGCTTGTTATGCAACTTTACTCATACTCTTGTTAAGTTTTCCAATAACAGCATTGGCTGATAAGCGTGTTAACTTTATCGACATGGATCATGAAATATATCTTGAGCCGTGGTTGTCCTATCAAAAATTGATTGGTCTGCAGTCAGAGGCAGAATCATACGATGAGCTAGACTACTTATGGTGGTTATTACGCAAAGCTCAGGCTGAAAATCTAATTTATTTTTACGATGACTTTAGCCGAACAGTCAAGCAAGCTAATAACTTGGTTACAACGGATACCCCTCTCGCTATACAAGCGCGTTTAAGTTTATTTCAAGGGCTTATTGAACGAAGAAAAGGTGATTATAGTCGCTCTCAAGAAACACTATCTAAAGCTTTAATTCAAGCTAAGGAAGCGCAATTAAGTCGTTTATATGTTTATGGTAAACAAGAATTGGCTTATACCAAAACCTTAACCGAGTTGTTTGAAACATCACTGGTTGATATCCAAGAAGCTTATGTCGAAGCTTTTGCCTTGAAAGACCAGTTCTTGATTGCGTCAATAAATGAAACTTATGGCGCTATTTATGGTTATTTACATGACTATAAAAAATCGATTGAATATTATCAAAGAGCACTTGAAGCCTATCAAACCTTGCAATACCCTGCGCATGTTGCAGAAGCCATTTATGGGCTAGCATCAACTTATCGTTACTGGGGAAAATATCAATTAGCCATTGAGTATTTTGAAAAGTATCAACAGCAAACAACTTATACACCCAATTCAAATATTAGCTTTTTTTCTGCTTATGGCATAGGCATGACGATGGCTGAGCAGGGAGACTGCCTTGCTGCGATTAAGGTAATCGATGACGCTTTAGCTATAAAAGGGATCGTTGATTACAACGCTGAACTGTATAAACGTAAAGCGAGTTGTTTAATTGCCTTAGGTCGCTTTGCAGAGGCGGAAAAAGCACTTAACAGCGCAGCATCGATTTTTGCTGATATTCCAGAGCTAATTGGTACAAACTGGCAGCTTGAGGTAATAAAAATATCCGCTGAATTAGCCTATGCGCGTGGTCAGCATGATATCGGATACAGCATGCTTGAGCAGTATTATCGTCAGTATACCGATCTATTGTTAAAAAATTCCTCAAAAAGGTTGCTGAAAGTCAGAGCAAGTTTGGAGGTTGAACGCCAGAAAGTTGCCCAAGCATTGGCAGAAGAGCGTCAACAAGTCGAATCGCTTGAGCTAGAAAAGCGCCAAAGTAACGCAACTCAAGATATTTATTTTACTGTTTTTATTATCTGTGGGCTGTTAATTGTGTTGTTCGTTATTATTGCGCAATATCGCAGTAATAGAAAAATGCACCTATTAACGATAAAAGATCCATTATCTGGTTTGTTTAATCGTCGCTATATTTTTGATTACCTAGATAAGGCAGGATTAGCTGATAAATCAGAAAAAATGCAAATGTCGATTATTTTAATCGATATTGATGATTTCAAAAAAATAAATGATAAATATGGTCATCCGGTTGGCGATGATGTTATTTGCCAGGTGGCTGAAATCGGCAGCGATATCTTTCGCCAAGGTGATATTTTTGGTCGCATTGGCGGTGAAGAGTTTATGTGTATTTTGCCACGGACAGACGTTAGCACAGCAAAGCAGATCGCTGAACGTTTTTTATGTGCAATCAACCAGTCTACAGTCGTTAAAGGTCATCAAGATAAAGTAACGGTTAGTATTGGTATTGCGGCGCTGTCACCGCAATGTCATGATATTAAACAGCTTTATATTAATGCAGATCAAGCGCTCTACCAAGCCAAGCACTTTGGTAAAAATCAAATTAGTATTTTTTAATCCTAAACCCTCTTAGCGACGTATAGTGATATATAAATTAACTTGCTTGTTTAATATCTTAATAGCTATGAGTGAAAAAGAGAAATTAATCATCAAGATGCAAGGTCTGTTATTATTCAGCATCATACCCAAGATAAAAACCCAAGCACGTGCTCATTATGAATAGTTTTACTCAACTCGAAGTCGCTGTAATTTCTTACTTACAAGATTATATCGAACAGCGGGGATTACGTGCATTAATTCATTTTGAATTAGAAGGTTGTTATCAATTACCGTTAGGTAAGCGTATTGATTATAAAAAGATCAATCAGAAACTATTGCATCTGGGTGTTGATGGCGAGGTAGTGGCAGAGTATTGGAGTAACCAGTGGGAATATGTATCACTTTTCAATGGCCAAAGCCCATTAAAAGAGGCGCATAATCTCAAGCAAGCGCTTTACTTGTTACCTAAAATTTTTGCCAGTCAAGGGGTCACGAATACTTTGATTAAGCCCGTTGTTTGGGCGGGGGATTACGGTAAATTAGCCTTAGGGTGTAAAAATATTTTCAGTGCTGATAATCGGGCTGTACATATACCTAATGCGGTGCAAATTAACGTTAGTGTGCAAGATAGTGCAGGGAATAACTTATTAGTTTCGGGGGATTTTGCAGAGCGGTTGCAGCAAAGCTTTTTGCAGACAAGTTTAGCGTGTTGCTTAGTATATTTGCCTGAAGAAGAGGCCTTTGAGCGCTTATTGCTAAAGTCAAAATATGGTTTGGCAGATGAATTATGCTCACCAGTAGATATTTCTGGTGGTCACCAAGGTAGCATTGCACTCTACCGAGATATTGGTAAACACAATCAAAAAATGGGTGTGGAGCCAGTAATTTATGATGATAAGCATAACGTTATTGTTAGTCATGAAAACTGGCATAAAACAGCACGTATTGAGCATAGGCTTGGCGCATCTAGTCAGCGTTACGACCCATATTTGAATGTCATTTATGCTTTATTAAATGTCATTGATACTATCGACGGCATTATAAGTGACGGGCCCTTAACGCCGGAGCTTAATAGCCAATTGCCTCGCTCGCTCTATGATCAGCAAACTGAGCAGGGGGCAATAACATTGTTTGCTAATAATAACTGGTTCAGCGAAAGCATAGATAGAACCCTTAGCAGGGTGAAAGTTGATACTGACTTAGCTGCAACGTTAAGTATTGGCCAACAAGTAAAGCAAAATTATTTAACACAATTTCGACAGCCTAGTATTATTATTTAATACGGCTAAAGTTGAAATAAAATTCAGCTCACAATAATAGCTAGTGAAAAGTAGATGATAAAGCAATTAAATACGCCAACACTTGATGGCAAATCGGTAGTAGAAAAAAGACAAGAGCTCATCGCATATTTTAAAAATACGTGGTCAACTTATGAGTCTTTATTTTCCCTAATAAACCATGACGATGCTTATTTCCTCCGTCCTGAGCCTCTACGACACCCATTGGTGTTTTACTTTGGGCATACCGCTACTTTTTATGTCAACAAACTTATTCTTGGTAAATATATCAAACAACGTATTAATAGTAAGCTAGAAGCTATTTGTGCCGTAGGTGTTGATGAAATGAGCTGGGATGATCTTGATAGTGAGCATTATGACTGGCCCAGCGTTGATGAGGTACGAAATTATCGACAAGAAGTTTATTATTTAGTTTTAAACTTGATTGAAACTATGGAGTTGAGTTTACCGATCAGACAAGACTCCCTAGCTTGGATTATTTTAATGGGTTGTGAACACGAACGTATCCATCTTGAAACATCGTCAGTTATTATGCGCATGCTACCGTTGAATTATTTAACTGCAGATGAACAATGGCAACCTTGTATGCAGTCAGCTGCTGCGCCTGAAAATGAATTAATACCTGTCCAGGCACGTAGCTTAACATTAGGTAGAAAGCCTCAAGATAATACCTATGGTTGGGATAATGAATATGGCCAGCAGGCGGTCGAAATTGAAAACTTTAGTGCGGCTAAGTACTTAGTGTCAAATCAAGAGTATCTCACTTTTGTTGAAGCTGGTGGCTATCAATCAGCAGAGTACTGGTGTCAAGAAGGGCAATCATGGCTGGCATTCACTAAGGCGGAAATGCCTAAGTTTTGGCGTCAACATGACGGTAAATATTATCAGCGAAACTTGTTCAATGAATTGCCACTACCTTTAGATTGGCCTGTAGAGGTTAATTACCTAGAAGCTAAGGCTTTTTGCCAGTGGCGACAAAAAAGCACTACAGGTTTTATTAGCTTGCCTACTGAGGCGCAATGGTACTGCCTACGTGAATCTGTTGCTGGTGATCAGCATCAATGGCAGGAAGTTCCTGGCAATATAGATTTAGCTTATTATGCTTCTTCATGCCCGGTTAATCTTTATCAAAATGGTGATTTTTTTGATGTTATTGGCAATGCATGGCAATGGACTGAGACTGCTATTGATGGCTTTGAAGGCTTTAGTGTTCACCCATTGTATGATGATTTCTCTACGCCGACCTTTGATGGTAAACATAACTTGATCAAAGGTGGCTCATGGATATCAACCGGAAATGAAACCTTAGCTTCTTCGCGCTACGCTTTTCGCCGACACTTTTATCAGCATGCCGGCTTTCGCTATGTTGTTAGTGAGCAAGCTCGAAAATCACAACCTGCAGTAAATCAGTTTGAAACTAGCCAAGATATTTGCCAACAACTTGCTTGTTATTTTGGTCAAGAGTTATTGGGTTATGAAAACTACGGCCAGCAAATAGCAAAACAGGTTGTAAATTTAATTGTCAGCGAAGGTTTGTCGACTGAACGTTTACTTAATTTAGGTTGCAGTGTTGGCCGAGTGGCATTTGAACTTAGTCAGCATTTTCAACATATTGATGCTGTTGATTTTTCGGCTCGTACTATTCAACATGGCGTGCAACTGCAAACTGGCAATAGTGTGCGCTATACCAGTACCATTGAAGGTGATATTTGCCAATATCATGAAGTATCCTTAGCTGATAACGTTGAACAAGCTAAGCCTGAACGGATATTATTCAGTCAAGGTGATGGAGGCAATTTAAAACAACACTTTAATGATTATGATGTGGTTGTAGTTCAGCATGCACTAGAGCAAAGTTATGATCCTAAGAGTTTATTATCTAATGCGGTCAGTCGACTTAACCCATCAGGTTTATTGATTATTATTTCTGACTATCACTATCAGGCAAAGATAACGGAGAAAAGTAAATGGCTCAGTGGTATTAAAGTTAATGGCGAAAATTTATCGGGCTTTGATGCCTTAAACCAGCAACTTAGCAGCGACTTTGATTTAGTTAGTCAGCAAGAACTCTCTCGTGTACTAGCCGATTCAGTTCGTCGCTTTAACTTATCACACTGTCAACTTACGGCATGGCGAGCAAAATAGGTTATGTCGAAGTATGTATTGCCCAAGCATATTGCTTATACTCGAGGTTTAGCAGATCATATTAACGTTAATTTTAGTGACTCTACGGCACAAGCTTTAACTTATGAGCAATTATGCGCACTTTCACCTGATAATCTGAATAGTATGCCGCTAAGTTACTCTTCGGTTCAGGGGGATGTTTTGCTGCGTGAATCCATTATTAACTTTCATCAAAATTTGAATTGTCATCGTCAAATACTTAAGGCTGATAATGCGGTAACGTTTTGTGGTGCTCAAGAAGCGCTATCGGCAATTTATCAAGCCTTGTTAGCTGCCGGCGATGAAATTATCGTATTGACACCGAGTTATCCATCCTTGGTTGCTATGGCAAAGTCCATGGGTGTTGTTGTTAAAGAAATAGCACTGAGTGCAGATAATCATTGGCAAGTAGGTATTGCAGACTTTACTCGCTTAATGACTGAAAAAACTCGCCTGATCGTACTTAATTCACCTCATAATCCAACCGGCAGTATTATTGATAGCGCATTGGCTGACCAGCTATTAATACTGGCTAAGCAGTACCAATGCTACTTATTGAGTGATGATGTTTCGCAAGCCAGTAATTACCATGATTTAGCCTTGGCTCATCGTTATCTTGATTACTCAAAAAGTATTGTTGTTGGTGTTATGTCAAAAAGCTTAGGTCTAGCAGGTATTCGCATTGGCTGGGCTGTCACTCAAGATGACAGTTTACTGAACAGTCTATTGGCCATTAAAGCGATGAGCTCTATTTGTTGCTCTAAAGTCGATGAAAAGCTAGCCTGTATAGCACTGCAACATAGCGATAAAATTATTACCACTAATAATGCAATTATTCGCAATAATATTGCTTTGTTTTCTGCTTTTATCAACCGCTATGGGCAAGCATTCAATTGGCAGCCACCGCAAGCGGGAATGTTAGCTTTAGTTGAAGTCAAAAATATTGACTCTATAGTGGCTTGGTCAAATACACTGGTAAAAAAAACCGGTATATTAACTTTACCAAGTGAGTTATTCGGCTTACAGGGAAATTATTTTCGTTTAGGATTAGGACAGAATCACTTTGCTCAAACACTGGCGATATTTGAGCAATATATTGATGGCCAAAGCATAAGTTAACGACCGCTGCTTGTTTGCGCGTTAAGTATATTAAAGGACGTAGAAAAACATCATGAAAAAGTGGCAAATAGCGGCCATGAAAACAAATAAATGCCAAATAGCATGGCTATATTGTTTATTTTTTCGGACATAAAAAATTGTGCCTAAACCGTAGATAATTCCACCTAAAGCCAATAGAAACATACCTTCAGAAGCAAGCTTAGCATTGAGTTTATCAATAAATATTATAGAAATTAGGCCTAAACCTAAGTAGGTCGCTAATGACAATTTTTTATATTTATTACCAAATTTAACCTTAAAAGCAATGCCTGACAAAGCAAGGCCCCAGATAATACACAATACGATGTTGCCAAGGTCATCAGCTAGTGTAACTAACATCAGTGGTGTGTATGTGCCGGCAATCAATAAATAGATGGCGCAATGATCAAGCAGCTTGAATACTTTTTTCGCTTTATCATGTAATAACGCATGATAAAGGGTTGAAGCACTAAACAGTAGAACTAAGCTAGCGCCATAGACACTAAAACTGATCACTTTAGCGATATCGGATTGTAGCCAAGCTAAAGTGACTAAAAGTGTTAAGCCCGCGACGCTAAGTAATGCTGCTAATCCGTGGCTGATAGCATTGATAATTTCTTCTGCTAAGCCGTAGTCTTGAGTTTGCACGTTAAGATTCCTGTTTCAGTGTACACGTGTACGCTGTTCATGGTAGCAAACTGTGAATTAGAATACTAGAGGTCTGACCTTTTGGTCTCAGTACGTTCGCTTAGCGAGGGGGATAAATGAGCATTTTTGAGCGTATTTCTTTGGCGACAGAGTTACTTAGCAATGCTTTACATACCAATGATTTAGTTAGTAATAATGAGAGAAGTGATACAGACAAAGTTGAGCTGGGAATGCGCGCTACTGGGGGGCGCTCATACTAGGCTATTCGCGAAGTGAAGATAATTTTGCGTTTATAATACGGTGACTTATTACCGGATATAAACGCAAATTAATTACGGTTTTTATTATTATAAAGCGAGATCGATAACCATTTCACGTAATTCATCTTTGGAGATCGAGTTATCATGATTTTTATCAAAACGATTAAAAATGGTTTCACACATGCGAATGCCTTTATCTTGTAATAAGCAGTCAATCAACTCTACAAATTCACTTCTATTGATTACGCCATCTTTGTCTTCATCAAAAACTTCAAATAGTTCATCAACCCACTGATTTAATTCCATCAGTTATCCTCTTTTTGGCGAAATATATCTATTGCTGACTTTATCGTTATTTGCAGCATATGTGAATGATTAATTATGTTATTTGGCGTAAATATATTTTTTTACTGCCTAGTCGGTGCTTTTTACTGATGAGCACTTTAGTTAGGAGACATTCAACTGTATCAACATGGCTATTTACTAATACATCATAGGCTTAGCAAGGCTAACTCGAATGGAAGTAGGCTAACTTTAGCGGCTTAACAGTTCTCGATTTTTCATATAGTTAGTAACTAAAAACAGAGAAAATTAAATTTATTTAAAAATAAATGTAATAAATTTGTAAATGCTAAGACTAAGCAGTCAATGTTTTAAAAGGAGGATAAAATGAAAATAACTTGGAAAAATTTATTTACCACGGGTTTATTTATAACCGTTGCGGGGCTAAGCCATACTAGTCTTGCTGAAAGTGCCTTAAATCAACAGCTGACATTAGAAAGTTGTCATGTCAAAGGTATCCGTCAACAAGTGCAGTGTGGCACTTTGGTCGTGCCAGAAAATTATGCTGAAGCCGATGGTACGAAAATTAATATTAATTTTGTTGTATTGCCTGCGATAGATAATAGCAAAGAAAAACAGCCGCTAATGTTTTTAGCTGGTGGACCAGGGCAAGCTGCGGCAGAGCTTTCAGGACAAATTTATACCGGCTTTAATGAAATTAGAAAAACACGTGATCTATTGTTAATTGATCAGCGAGGTACGGGGAAATCGCACCCGTTACAATGTGAAGAATCGTTAGAACTTGATCCCTACAGTAGTTTGCCTGAGGATTTCTCCCGTGCAGATATTGAGCAATGCTTGGCGCAGCTTAAGGGAGATTTAAGTCAATATAATTCAGAAAATGCCATTCGAGATTTCGACGCAGTTCGTCAAGCCTTAGGTCACGAGCAGGTGCATATTTATGGTGGCTCTTACGGTACACGTGCAGGCTTGGTTTATATGCGCATGTTTCCAGCATCAATAAAAAGTGTTGTGCTAGATAGTGTTGGTCCAATTGAGGTACCGATTGGCTTATTTGGTAAAAGTGCAGAGCAATCTTTTGTTAAATTGCTTAACAATTGCCAAAATGATGAGAAGTGTGCAAAACAATACCCTAATTTGGCGAATGAGTTTGCTGAAGTCACTGCTAAGTTGTCGCTTGCTCCTGTCTCTGTAGAAATTGCGCACCCAAGACTAGGTACTGATATAGAATTTAATATCAGTAAAGACAAATTTATTTCAACGTTACAAATGCAGTTGTATTCCATGCAAACGCGTAGCTTAGTGCCATTGCTAATTCATCAAGCTTATTTGGGGGATTATAAACCATTGGCAGGGCTTATTGCTCAAAGTGAAGGTGGAATGGGCATTTATATTGGCTTGCATTTTAATATTGTTTGTAATGAAGACTTTCCTAAAATCACGGCCAGCATGAAAGCGGCGGATGTTGACAACAACTTCGCGAAAGGTATGAGTCTAGATATGATTGGTAAAGCTTGTGCTGTTTGGCCAAAGTATCAACCTAGTGCTGATTTTTATCAGACAGTAACCGCTGACATTCCCACATTAATCATGTCAGGTGCTTTAGATCCTGTTACGCCAGCAAGTAATGGCGAAAAATCGGATAAAAATTTGCCTAATAGCCATCATATTATTTCCAAAAATAATGCGCATATCGTTGCTTCAACAACTTGTGGTATTAGCATTGTTAATGAATTTCTAACACTGCAATCACCAAAAGATCTCGATGAATCGTGCTTAGCAGAAATTCCAGATGAATCATTCATGTTGGGCTTAAATGGTGGTGCAGCACCAGTAGTGAACATGGTAACTACGCCAGCCAAAGTAAAGGAATAGACAATGATTGAAGTTAATAATTTACATAAAAGTTTTGTTAGCAAGAAAAACACAGTTAAGGCCTTAGATGGCTTATCATTTACCGCAAAAGATGGCGAAATTACCGGTATATTAGGCCCAAACGGGGCAGGAAAGACTACGTGTTTACGCACACTTTATGGCTTGTTACGCGCGGATGAAGGCTATGCCACTATTGATGGCATTAAAGTGACTGAAGAACCGATTAAAGCGAGAAAATTATTAGGTATCTTCCCTGATAAGTTTGGTTTATATGAGCGGCTAACAGCGTATGAACAAATTGACTATTTTGCCAGTATTCATGGCATGAAAGGCGCTGATAAACATGCGGCTATTGAGCAAATTCTCAATGATCTTGAAATGACTGAGTTAGCGCATCGTAAAACCGTTGGCTTTTCTCAAGGGCAGCGTATGAAAGTAACATTAGCTCAAGCCTTGGTACATCAACCAAAGAACTTTGTGCTTGATGAGCCCACACGTGGTTTAGATGTGATGAGCACACGAATTTTGCGTAACCATTTAGCTAGGTTCAAAGAAAAGGGCCACTGCATATTATTTTCTTCACATGTGATGCAAGAAGTTGCAGCCTTATGTGACCGAGTGATTATTGTTTCTAATGGCAAATTAGCTGCGCAAGGAACCCCGCAAGAGTTATGTGATTTAGCGGGAGAAAAATTATTAGAAGAAGCCTTTGTTAAATTGATCGGCTCAGATGAAGGAGTAGCGGCATGATGCAACTGAAAGCCTTAATGGTAAAAGAGTTCAAAGAAGCCTTTCGTGATAGACGTGCGTTAATGGTAGCAATGAGCATGGCGTTATTAATGCCAGTAATGATCATGGTAATGTTAAAAGTGGCGATCAAAGAAGCCGTTGATAATCCTGCTGTATATGTCAAGTATACCGGCGAGCAACATGCGCCTAAGCTTATTAAAGCGTTACAAGATGAAAACATTTTGTCTTTTGCTGATGTACCTGAAGATGAAGAGCGTAATTGGAATGAGCGCAATATCGAGCTAACCATTCCTGATACGTTTGTTGCTGATATGGCGGCAGGTAAATCGATAGAGCTAACCTTGCGTGCCGATTACAATGATAAATCGTTATCGTCACCTATCCGTCGTATAAAAGATATCGTTAGAGAGCATTCACTTACTATTGGTTATAAACGGTTACTTGTGCGTGGTATTGATATTAAGTTGCTACAACCGATCAAATTACTTGAGCAAGACACCTCATTACCGAGTAGTAATGCGGTGATGATCTCATTAATTTTAGGTGTATACCTCATGATGGCAGCCTTTATGTCAGGTTTGCCGGTTGCCATCGATTCTAGTGCCGGTGAGCGTGAGCGTAATGTGCTGGAAATGTTACTGTGCCAGCCAGTAAGTACCTTAAAAATAGTGCTTGCTAAACTAAGCTGTGCTAGCTCAATTGCGATTATCTCTATTATTTTAATGTTGGTGTTAACTTCGGTTGCGATGAACTTTGTTGATCTAACGAAAATAGGTGCCACCTTCAGTATAGATGCCAGTACTTTTGCGATTTTATTATTGCTGTTAGTACCTATATGTTTTCTTGCTGCTTCATTACAGTTGTTATTTGCTTTTCAAGCTAAGAGCTTTAAAGAAGCACAATCCACAGTAACTATGTTGATTATGGCACCAAGTTTTATCCCTTTTGCATTGATGATGATGGATGATAAACCGGCTTGGGTTGAATGGTTGCCAATTTCTGGACAGTCATTATTAATGGAAGATGTTTTTAAAGGCTTACCTATTGATTGGAGTGCTTTGTTATTTAGCAGTGTTGCTACTATCGGCTTAACAGTGGCATTAGTGTTAATTCTAGCCAAACGCTTAACCTCAGAGAAAGTAGTGATGTCGTTAAGCTAATCATAGTGTGTGGATGTTTGGATTGAATTAAATGAATAACTCAGTAGAATTGAGCGACTTAAATAAGACTGTTTTTAAAGCAGCTCAACAACAACTGGGTTATTCATTGAGCAATCAAGCACTATTTATTAAGTGGGTTTCGGAACATGAGAAATTGTTACGTCATATCATCAATGGCTTTGAAGCCAAACCTGCTATTCAAGAAGAGCTATTTCAAGAAATAGCATTAAATATTTGGCGGGCATTACCAAGCTTTAGGGCTGATGCTGCGGTTAAAACTTTCATTGCACGTATCGCCCATAATGTTTTAGCAACACATGTTGCTAAGGCGATAAAAACAGTGAAAACAGAGTCTGAGCAAGAATCATCGACGATTCAAGATCAACAGCAATGCCAGCAACCCAACCCCTATCAGTCATTAGATCAAGAGCAAAGACAACAACGACTTGCCGAAGCTATTCGTCGTTTAACGCTCGAACAACAACAAGTGATCACCTTGGCACTAGAAGGCATGAGTTATCAAGAAATAGCTGATGTACTGGCGATTACAGTAAATTTAGTTGGTGTAAGGTTGCAACGAGCGAAAGCTGCATTAGTGCAGTTATTGGAGGCCGTATGAACGAAGAAAATGATAAAAGTAAGATGGCAACTGAAAGTAAGCAGAGACAAGAAAAATGCGTTCCTAATACAACACAGTTCATGCGGAAAAAAGAGCGCAGTGCTGAATCCAATGAAATGCTTGATGACACCTGGGCTGAATTAACACAAGATTGGCAAGCACAACCAACAGCTAAAACAGATATTGCTGCTTTGGTTAAGCGCACCCGACGCAGAACCTATGGTGCGAAACTTTGTTTTATTTTAAATATCCTCGCTACCTTATCAATTTTGATTGCTTTCGTTTATGGCATTTATCAAGGAGAGTGGGGTGAGCCGGTTAACATTTATCTTGGCTTTGGTGGTTTATTTTCGATTGCCTTCATTTATTTTGAAATGAAAGTTCGCGTAGCGGCATGGTCAAAGTTATCTGACAGTCCTGAAAAGGCCATTGATAATGCTATTAGTGGTTGTGAGTCGTCAATGAAGTATATGAGAATTACCCAAATTTCATTGTTACCTTTTCTGCCGCTAGTTAATTGGTTTGTTTATTCGCTAGCTCAAACGAGCACTAAAGCTGTTTTACCGGCTTACCTTTTCGCGAATGGCTTCATGCTTGTAGTGTTTATTGTTGTTGATTACTTATATCGAAAACGTAAGAAAGAGCGTCAACAACTTTTAAAAATAAAATCAGCATAAAGAACGGTTAAACTCTATTGTTCGGTATTTAATTTTGTTAATTACCATTTATTTTGTTTTAAATTTGTTGTCTTTGCTTTTTTTAGAAAGTATATTGGTTTTAATTGTTGATTTAAGCGCTTAATTAAACTTATTTCATTAACTTTAACGACTATTTGATTGCAAAATGAACTAAAAGAGCGGGGTTTTACCGTGTACAAGCTTTACAAGTTCAGGCAAAATATGCCGCAATTAATTTTGCATTAACGCCAACCAAAGTCTTGCTACTGGCAGACTACTTGAGGATATAACATGTTTACACGTGATATGAATATTGCTGATTTTGATCCAGAACTTTATCAAGCAATGAGTAATGAAGTTGTTCGCCAAGAAGAACACATTGAACTTATTGCTTCTGAAAACTACTGTAGCCCACGTGTACTTGAAGCTCAAGGCTCACAACTCACTAATAAGTATGCTGAAGGTTACCCAGGCAAACGATATTACGGTGGTTGTGAGTATGTTGATGTTGCTGAGCAATTAGCTATTGACCGCGCAAAAGAATTATTTGGTGCAACTTACGCCAACGTGCAACCTCATGCTGGTTCTCAAGCAAATGCTGCTGTTTTTCAAGCGTTAGTATCACCAGGTGGTAAAGTATTAGGCATGAGCTTAGCTCATGGTGGTCACTTAACACATGGCTCACATGTCAACTTTTCTGGTAAGTCATATGAAGCGATTCAATACGGTTTACACCCAGAAACAGGTGATATCGATTATGCTGAATTAGAGCGTTTAGCAGTAGAACATAAACCAGAAATGATCATCGGTGGCTTTTCTGCTTTCTCTGGTGTTGTTGATTGGGCTCGTATGCGTGAAATTGCTGATAAAGTCGGAGCATACTTCTTCGTTGACATGGCGCACGTTGCTGGTTTAGTTGCTGCTGGTTTATACCCTAACCCTGTACCACATGCTCATGTTGTTACTACAACGACACATAAAACACTTGCAGGCCCTCGTGGTGGCTTAATTGTTTCTGGCTGTGATGACGAAGCTATTTACAAAAAGCTTAACAGTGCGGTATTTCCTGGTGGCCAAGGCGGCCCATTAATGCACATTATTGCGGCAAAAGCGGTAGCATTTAAAGAAGCTTTAGCGCCAGAATTTAAAGTTTACCAACAAAATGTTTTAGATAACGCCAAAGCTATGGTTGCAGTATTACAAGAGCGTGGTTATAAAGTTGTTTCTAATGGTACTGAAAACCACTTGTTATTACTTGATCTAATTGATAAGGACATTACAGGTAAAGATGCTGATGCCGCTTTAGGTCGTGCGCACATTACGGTAAATAAAAACTCAGTACCAAATGACCCTCGTTCACCGTTTGTTACTTCGGGCTTACGTTTAGGTACACCAGCGATTACTCGTCGTGGCTTTGGCGTTGAAGAAACTCAAATGATCACTGGCTGGATTTGTGATATTTTAGACGATATTAACAATGAAGCTGTAATTACTAAAGTGCAAGCTAGCGTGACTGAACTTTGCGCACGCTTCCCTGTTTATAAGTAATAAACACAGCATAGTTATTTCCTAGTAATTCCATAGGAATAATATTTAATGGCCGCATTCGTGGCCATTTTCATTTCAGTATTTTGATTAATTAAATACACTTTAAGCACAAGATTTTTAGCTTAATGAGTTATTTTCCATTAAAATGCTCAGATTATATTTTTCATGTAGCGGAATTCATTAATGTATTGTCCCTTTTGTTCAGCCACCGACACTAAAGTTATCGACTCTCGTTTAGTTTCTGATGGTCATCAAGTACGTCGTCGTCGTGAATGTTTAGCATGCCATGAAAGATACACTACCTTTGAAAGCGCTGAACTGGTTATGCCGCGAATTATTAAACGCGACGGTTCACGTGAGCCTTTTAACGAAGATAAAATGCGCAGTGGCTTACTACGAGCATTAGAAAAAAGGCCGGTCAGTACCGAAGAAATGGAATTGTCGATTAATAAGCTTAAGTCGCAATTACGAGCGACTGGTGAGCGAGAGGTCTCGAGTGAAATGCTCGGAACCATTATTATGAAGCAGCTGAAGAGTTTAGACAAAGTTGCTTATATTCGTTTTGCTTCAGTGTATCGCTCGTTTGAAGATATCAAAGAGTTTGGTGAAGAAATTGCCCGCTTGGGCGATGATGACTAACGCATTGCACATAATCAGCTATAGCCTCGAGTCCAATAATGAATGATTTTTCTTTAGCAGATCATAAGTTTATGCAACGTGCCATTAGTTTGGCAAAACGTGGTCATTTTACTACTTCGCCTAACCCGCGCGTTGGTTGCGTGATAGTCCGTAATGAAGAAGTTGTCGGTGAAGGTTTTCATCAAAAAGCAGGGCAGGGACATGCTGAAGTACATGCCTTAAAACAAGCGGGAATAAAGGCTAAGGGGGCTACTGCTTACGTTACGCTAGAGCCTTGTAGTCATTATGGTTTGACACCACCGTGCGCTGAAGCATTAATTAAAGCACAAGTGGCTCATGTTATTGCTGCTATGGTTGATCCTAACCCGAAAGTATCGGGCCGTGGTCTTGAACTTCTCAATGCTGCTGGCATAACAACACAATTTGGTTTGCTTGAACAAGATGCACGCGCATTAAACCCCGGTTTTATTCAATTAATGACCACAAAGTTGCCTTATGTTCGATGTAAGCTTGCTGCTAGTCTTGATGGTAAAACAGCAATGGCCAGTGGTGAAAGTCAATGGATAACATCTGCTGAAGCCAGAACCGATGTGCAGCGACTTAGAGCACAAAGCTGTGCTGTTATTTGTGGTGCCGACTCAGTCATTTTTGATGACGCAAAGATGACCGTTCGTTGGCATGACTTAGGTGAGTTAAAAAATAGCTATGCAGAAGCCGATGTTAGACAACCAGTACGCATTATTATTGATGGCAAAAACCGCTTAACACCTGATCTCGCGATATTCCAAAGTGAGAGTAAAATATTATTAATACGACATACCATTGAAAATGACCATGCTTGGCCTCATTTTGTAGAACAAGTACAGATCGATAAAGCCGAAAATAGTGAATATATTAACCTAACTTTATTGTTAAGATACTTGGCAAAGCAGGGACTCAATGATGTGTTAATTGAATCGGGTAGTCAATTAACAGGTGCTTTTGTTAGTCAGAATTTAGTTAATGAATTAATACTTTATCAAGCGCCAAAACTTATCGGGCATGATGGCAAAGGCTTAGTTAATATGCCAACAGTGCTGCAATTGGACGAAGCTAAAAATCTTGAGATACAAGATATGCGAATGATCGGCAAAGATATTAGATTAACGGCAATGTTTAAGCGTTAACTTCTGGCACTAATTTACTTATGAAATTAATAACAGATGGTTATTTACCATCAGTAAAAATACTACAGATAATGAGATAACCAATGTTTACAGGGATCATAGAAGCCGTAGGGCGTTTGAGAGCAATTAATACCTCAGGTGGTGGCGCACGTGTCACCATTGATACCGCAGCATTAGACTTATCAGATGTTAAATTAGGCGACTCAATTGCCACTAACGGTATTTGCTTAACCGTTGTTGCTATAGATAATTCAAGTTTTAGTGCTGATGTTTCGAGTGAAACTTTAGCCCGCACAGGATTAGCTTACTATAAAATAGGTGACAGCGTTAATCTTGAAAAAGCGATGTTACCAACGACGCGTTTTGGTGGTCATATGGTTTCAGGGCATGTTGATGCCGTGAGTGAAATTACCAGCATTGAGCATAAAGGTAATAGTATTGATTACTGGCTGACGATGCCAACAGAACTAGCGGCCTATATTGCCGAAAAAGGTTCAATTACTATTGATGGCACAAGTTTAACTGTTAACAGCTTAACAGCAGATAAGTTTCGTTTAACGATTGTGCCGCATACCACGCAGCAAACTATTATCAGTAAATATCAAGTGGGCACTAAAGTTAACCTAGAAGTTGATTTAATTGCCCGATACATTGAAAGATTACTTACCAAGCAAGCAGCTGACAAGCCAGAGCCGTCAGGTGTTACACATGCGTTATTAGCGCGCAGTGGTTTTATTAAATAAAGAGGTTGTCATGAATTTAAACACGCCACAAGAGATTATCGACGATATAGCTCAAGGTAAAATGGTCATCTTAATGGATGATGAAGATCGCGAAAATGAAGGTGACTTCATTATGGCAGCAGAAAAAGTTACACCAGAAGCGATTAACTTTATGGCAACACACGGCCGTGGCCTTATTTGTATGCCAATGTCAGCAGAGCGCTGTGAACTGTTAAAGCTACCTTTGATGGTTGATAAGAACGACGCACAATTTACCACTAACTTTACGGTTTCTATAGAGGCTGCTGAAGGTGTAACTACCGGTATTTCAGCGGCAGACCGAGCGACAACTGTTTTAGCTGCTGTAGGTAAAAATGCTGATCATAATTCAATTGTACAGCCGGGTCATATTTTCCCGCTTATTGCTAAAGATGGCGGGGTTTTAAATCGTGCTGGTCACACCGAAGCTGGTGTTGATTTAGCACGTTTGGCAGGTCTTGAAGCCGCTGCTGTTATCGTTGAAATACTCAATGAAGACGGTACCATGGCTCGTCGCCCTGATTTAGAAATCATTGCCGAAAAACATGGTATTAAAATGGGCACTATTGCCGATTTAATTGAATACCGTAATGCCAATGAAACCACCATTGAACGTGTATCTCAATGTAAATTACCGACGGCGTTTGGTGATTTTGATCTAACGGTATTTAAAGACACTATTGACGGTCAAGCACACTTTGCTCTAACAAAAGGTGAAATTAAGCCCGAAGAGCCAACGTTGGTGCGTGTGCACTTAGAAAATACCTTTAGAGACTTATTATTTAGTCAACGTGAAAGTGTTGCTAAATGGCCAATGGCTGATGCGTTAGAAAAAATAGGCAAAGAAGGTGGTGTGTTAGTCTTATTAGGCAAGCATGAGTCACCGATGGAACTTATCGCGCAAGTACAGAAGTATGCGAAGTTAGACGCTGGTGAAACCGTAAAAGAAGTTAAACGTCATGTTGGCTCTCGCAATGTTGGTGTGGGCTCACAGATTTTGGCTAACTTAGGCGTAAGTAAAATGCGCTTGCTAAGCTCACAAACTAAATACCATTCGCTTTCAGGTTTTGGCTTGGAAGTGGTTGAATATATTGCTGACTAAGTTAGCGGCTATAAGGGTTAAATACTAAAAAAGCGCATCGAGTGATGAACTCAATACGCTTTTTTATAATTCATGTAAATTAAAACTAAAATTGAAAGTGAACATTAACCCCTAGCTTTGCCAACATCGCTTGATCAATATCGATATCATCAAGCGATAAATAAGCGGTTATCCACTTGTTCTGAAATTGGATTTCTGGAGCTATATTTGCAATATCAAATAATAACCGGGTTGTACTATCTTCAGACTCAAACTGAACACCAGCATAATAAAAATTTATATCACCTTGGCGAGTAAAATGAGTGACATAAGCTAAGTCATCTGTTCGATAGATAGCATCTACATTTACTGTTTCGGGGAGGTCAAAGTTGTGGCGCTTGGCTGTTTCTATCCCTCGATATAAAGGCACATAAGCAACACCGCCAATACTATTAATAAACGTACCGTCAGTGTCTATTTTACCTTTGCTGAAACCGGCATTATCTAACTTGTAATCTGAGTAAAGATCGGTAATATCAAGACTAATATCGATGTTATCACTCGGCTGCCAGCGCATATGAAGATCTACGGTGACTCCCGACCCTTGCGTTTGCCAATCATCACTGTTTTGGCGTTTTAGAAAGTTATTTGTAGAGTAAAACTCACTTAATTGTGCGTCAGCTGCAATGTTTCCATTGAGATCACTTGATATTAAGCCATTGAGTTGAGATTCACGTGTCGCTAGTAAGCGCCAGTAACCTATTCTAAGTTCACTAGAGAAGCGATCAAAGTTAAGTTTATAGCCAACTTTAATGCCATTACTGCGTTGATGAAATAACTTGAGCTTAGCATAATATTCGCTCTGGCTATCAAGCGCTAAATCATTGCGATTTAAGTAAAAGGCTTGTGCTGTATCACTATTGGTTTCAACAAAGTAATCATAACGTTGAGATACACTGAAGGAAAAATTATCAAAATAAGCTCTTACTCCTACTTCATTTTGAGTGAAAGCATCACTGGCTGACTGTTCTGGAGCTTGCTGCCAATCATCTTCTATCAGTTGTTTTATCGGTAAAATATTACTAAAAGAGTGACTCGTAACGAATGCTTCAACAGAAGTTGCTGCATAGGAATTGTCTGCGGCTAAAGCCAATAGCCCTGATATGTAAAGTAGCCTTTTCTTCATTAATCGTCCTTAATATTTTTATTGCTTTTATTAAACATTTATTCGTAATTTTTGCTATTTAGGTGGATGCTTTAATTGATCGTTAAGTAGGTATTAAAAAGCCAACCAATAATTTGGTTGGCTTTTAACATTATGATAGGGAAATACTTATTATAATGTTTCCACTTCGCCGTTACTGTAAACAATAAAGATACCGCCATCGCGGTCTTCAATATCAGCAACTTTTTCAGCTGCCGCACCAACTACTATAGTACCAATAACATTGCTAGTAGAGCCTTCTTCTGGCTCTTTCAGAACCATAAGTACACCCTCACTATTATTCATTGTCATTCTGCTAGCTTCATCGGTCTTCATATGAACACTAAATTTACGCATCGTAGCTTCATCAGGTAACTTGTATTGCATATTAAGATCAAATTTACCTTCACTTAATGCGGTACGTTCACCTGATAGCATAAGATTAACTTGGTAATCACCTAAAATAGTCTCTAAAGATAATGCAGCGTTTACATCTAAGAACACGTCATTGTTTTCAAGTGAATCAGTAATTGCAGGATAAGTAATGTAGGCATCGAAGGTTGTAGTTTCACCTGGCGCTAAAGTGTTAAGTTCAGCTTCAGATAAAGTTACTTCGACACTACCAATATCTGCTATCCCGGTATAGAGCATCGATCCTCTAACGTTTGTAAGCCAGTTTGTGTAAGCTTCTATGCCATTAGATATGGTCAGCGGATTAAATGGCATATGAAAACTACCAAAATTGTCTTCAAATGATTCACCGCTGTGGCTACGATACTCTGTTACCGGCTCACCGTTAACATCAACAAGCATACCATCAGTATTGATATACTCACTATAGCTTTCAGCTCGCTCGAAATGGTCTGTTAGCCCATCTTCATTGGTATCGATAGGTATTATGCGAATAAAACTATAATAAGTGCTATCGATAGTGTTAGAGCGAAACATGTTGATCTCATCGATATCTAACCCCGAGTCTACTGTTGAAAAATTTCTAACATCGTGAATATCACTTTGACCTTCAACTACCACTTTTCTGTCAAAAACAAAGTTGCCAGGGCTGGTATAGTCAACATTAAAGGTTCTTGTTACTGTTGCATCTGTTACCACCACTGTTTTACTATCCGCACTAACATCCACGTTAAATGCATCTTTTAGTAATGGCTTCATCAAGTAGGTATCTAGCGCTATTTCGCCTTCAGGCCCATTAGCAATAACAGCTAAATCTTCTTCTGAAAAGAAGGTTGTCACTTGACCAATATCATCATAAGTAACACTACGTTGGTTCTTCCACCAGTTAGCAATTGTTTGCGCTAATAGCTCTGCACCATTATTTACGGTTAGAGGGTTCGCAATTAACTGATAATCATTATCCATCATGAATTGATCAATGCTAGAAACTCCCCACGTAGTCCAAGCAGTATCACGAGGGTGGATATTACCATCACTGGTTAGTATGTTACCGTCAGCGTCAATTAAAGTACTGAAACTCGTTGCGTCATATTCTTTGTCGTCCCAATTAGTATCAATGATGTCAATATCATAGCTATCAGTTAGGTTGTCACTGTTATGATCTTTTGGTGTTACTCTGACCGACTTTGCACCAAAATTATTTTCACTTGCACCGCTAATATAGGCTCGAGTGTATAAGGTGCCTTGTTCTGCAATACCAGAGTCAAAGCGTTTAGTAATAATTTTACGCTCAATGCCTGCTCCCCAATAATGTTCTTCAGGGAAAGCTGAAACAACACTACTGGTGGCTGACCATTCACCAACTTGCGCACCTGGCGTAAAGACACGAGTTTCAGTTGTTTGTTGCTCATTATTGACCATGTCTGATTCAGTAATAACAATGGTGTTTTTATCATCAGAAAAGCTGATAGTAGCAAAACTCTCTACTTGCTTACCGATATATTTAAAGTCGGGTGCTTGGTAGCTTTCAAGGTCTTGAATACTTGCTGTCAAGGTTGCTTTAATCAAATTACCTTCGGCTGAACTAAAGCCACCACTTAAGGTTAGCATCTCAGGCAATATAACAGTTTCAACTTCTGGCTGGAATGAATATTCACCGGTGTTATTATTCTCATTCCAGTCATATTCAACAGATAATGCCGGAACAGTTTTTGGCATTAGCTTAGTTTTTACTAATCCAGAAAACTTAACCGGATTTGTTACGTTAGCTGTTGCTTTTTGCTCTAAGGTGACACTGAGTTCTAGCTCACCAGAAGTGATTTCACCCTCAAAAGTATCGTCTTCAAGTGATGTTCTACTAATCGCACTATCGAGGTTTATTTTGGCAAAACTGCCGTCCGTTAATGTTAATTTGGCACCTGCTGATTCGATAGCACCATTAAGGTCTAATGTGACATCTTTACCATTTTCAGCAATAATCGCTTCAATAGATATTTTGACAATTTCGGTTCCAGAGGTCGCATTTACTGAAAAAAGTATTCCACCATTGGCGGTTTCTTCATCAAAAGTAATCGTGCCTTCTGCGCCTTCTAAACTAAGGTAGTCGTTGATTGAAAATACGGTACCAGGTAATGTTCCTGCCTCGTGCATGGCACTTAGTTGAGTAATGGCATCAGCAATTTCTGCAAGCAGTAAAAAGCTTGCTGCTTCTGCTTCAACCATGACTCCTGCTTCTTCGATTAGGGCAACATATGCTTCACCTTCACCACTAATCGCGCTATTTGAGTCTGTACCCACCTCAAATAAATGGCTAAATAAACGAACATCTTCTACCATCGCTTTTGCTTTTGCTATAGCGTCGCCTTCGGTGGGCTGCTCAGCGACAGGGTCTATTCGGCCATTATCACCAGCATTTGCTTGGGCAAATTCAGATTGATTCTCTAAATTGGTTTCTTCTTGATCGAGTTGCGCCAATATCTCTGTATTTTCAGCAAGCTCTGGATCAGCGGCTATAGCCTCAGCAGCCGCATTTGCTGCTTCACTTGCGCCATTTAATACATCAGCTAGCGAAAGCTCAAAACCATCAACATTTTCATCTTGATTAACTAATAATGCACCGCCATTTGCAACTAAGTCATTCACTGCACTCGCTAAGCTAGTTGACATGATATTGCTAGCATTGCTCTGACCAGAAAATAAAGCAGACATAATGCCGGCGTTAATTAAGCCATAACGTAGTTCGTTAAAATTATCTTCACTGGCTACAGCATTGGCACTATCAACGAGTGTTGGCTCAAGTTCTGTTAAGCTACCGGTAATATTAAAGGCGTTCGCAATGATGGATGACTGTTGCTGAATTGATTCTGTGTTGACGCCGCCTTCAGCAGCTTCAACTAATGCGCTAGTTAAGTGCGTTAACGCTGAAACATTAACGTTTACAGCGCCGTCATTTGCACTGCCAACCGTTGAAATAGCAGATAAGGTTAATGTAGGGTCAACCGTTGCCAGTGCTATTGGGGCACGAAATTCAACATCGGCACAGCCAGCAGGCGCATCACAAATCATTGTGGTATCAGGACCAACAGATAACTCGACTTTAATCACACCTTCATAATCTTTTATGGTAACTGTGTAGCTGCCATCAGCTTCTGTTTCTATCGATGTATTATCTAACTCTTCTCCAACTAATTTTTACCGCTTCATTATCAACATACTTGTACACGGTAACAATTGCATTAGCAATCGTGCCTTTGATGGCTTTGCCATCGACCGTTGTCGTTATAAGTGTAGGGGTTGGTGTTGGAGTAGGTGTTGGCGTTGGAGTTGGGGTAGAACTTTTATTATCTGAACCGCCACAGGCGCCAAGTACTGAAATCAGCGCAAGTGAGATTAGACTTTTTTGAAGTTTCATTAAATATTCCTTATTTAACTTAGAGAGTAGGATTCTGCCTAATTAAAACACAATTATTTTTTCATTAAAAGAAAAAGTAACTAAATGTAATCGACTTGTATAACGAGCATAAAATGAATGGGGAGCTGTAAATAGTGCAAAATTAGTCAGCATTAATGTACTTTATGGCTGATATAAATTTTATGCGTGTGAAGGGGGCTAGAATAATCAAATTTTTTGTCATATTTGAGCACAGGCCGTTTATTTTAATTAGCGGTCTGTGCTGCAAAAACTGAGTTAACTATCACTTGATAAATTGTTCGACTTTTTGAATTATACCTTTACTATCCAACCCAAGTTCTTGGTGGATTTCAGCCTGAGTACCATGTTTAATGAAACTATCTGGTAGTCCTATGTTCAAGACTTTCTTTGCCATACCTTGGCTTAAAATAAACTCATTAACACCAGAGCCAGCACCGCCTGCAATGGCATTATCTTCAACGGTTACTATGCAGTCGTGACTAGCTGATAACGTGTTGATGATGTCTTGATCTAGAGGTTTAACAAAGCGCATATCAACTAAAGTCGCATTAATATTTTCTGCCGCTATTTTAGCTTGACTCAGTGTGGTGCCAAAGTTAAGAATCGCTACTTTAGTATGTGGTGCAGTGATATCGTCTATGACACGTATGGTGTTCGCTTTACCAATTTCAATAGTTTCATTGATTGCCGGTAATTTAGCACCATTACCACAGCCGCGAGGATAACGCACAGCCGCCGGGGTATTTAATTGATAGCCAGTATTGAGCATTAATTGGCATTCACGCTCGTCCGATGGCACCATTATTGTTAAGTTAGGTATGCAACGCATAAAACTTAAATCAAATGAGCCTTGATGCGTTGGGCCATCAGCTCCAACAATACCTGCGCGGTCGATAGCAAATAAAACGGGTAAGTTTTGAATGGCTACATCATGAATTAATTGATCGTAGCCTCGTTGTAAAAAGCTTGAATAAATAGCGACAACAGGTTTGCGTCCGCCAATAGCTAAGCCGGCAGCAAACGTTACCGCATGCTGTTCGGCAATAGCAACATCAAAGTATTGTGCTGGAAAGCGCTGGCTAAATTGTACCATGCCAGAACCTTCTCGCATCGCAGGAGTGATAGCAGCTAGCTTACTGTCTTGTTCGGCTGCTTTACATAACCAATCGCCAAATATAGCAGAATAGGTAGGTAAGCTTGGCGCGCTTTTAGGTAAACTCGTTTCGGTATGATCAAATTTAGGAACGGCATGATACTTGATTGGATCTTGTTCAGCCTGTTGATAACCCTTACCTTTTTTAGTGGCAATATGTAGTAACTGAGGGCCTTTGAGATTGCGCATATTAGCAATAGTATCAACTAAGCCATTAACGTCATGGCCATCAATGGGTCCTATATAATTAAAGCCGAGTTCTTCAAAAAATGTACTGGGTACTACCATGCCTTTTAAATGTTCTTCTGCGCGACTGGCTAGCTCTTTAATAGGTGGAATGTTTTTAAGTATGCGCTTACTACCTTCACGAATGCCGGTATATATACTGCCTGAAAGTAATTTTGCCAAATGATTATTTAAAGCACCGACATTTTCAGATATCGACATCTCATTATCATTGAGTATAACTAACATATCTTTATTGATATCACCGGCATGGTTTAGCGCTTCAAATGCCATACCTGCGGTCATAGCGCCATCACCAATAACGGCAACTACTTTACGGTTTTTCGCTTCTTGCTCTGCGGCAACAGCCATACCTAAAGCTGCGGAAATTGAAGTACTTGAATGTCCGACACTGAGTACGTCATATTCGCTTTCTTCACGCCATGGGAAAGGGTGTAAACCATCTTTTTGGCGAATGGTATGCAATTGATCTCGGCGACCAGTTAATATTTTATGAGGATAAGCTTGATGGCCAACATCCCAAATTAAGTGGTCGAATGGCGTGTTATAAACATAATGTAAGGCAACGGTTAACTCAATAGTTCCTAAACCTGAAGCAAAATGGCCGCTACTTTTACTGACAGAGTTTAACAGGTAACGCCTTAATTCTTCGCTAGCTTGCGTGAGTTGGTTTTTTTCTAATTTGCGCAAATCATCAGGCGTGTCGATATTAGCCAGCAAAGGATATTCAGTTAAGTTTATAGTCATATTATTCAATTAAATTTTTTATATTAATGTCTGCGGCTAACAATGAAAGTCGCAAAATCGGACAAGCTTTGCGTTTTGTAAGGCAAAGTGCATAAAGCTTGAAGCGCTTGTTGATATA
>UEXM01000382.1_pt1 | contig 48227 bp, 53 predicted proteins | sample 1796661 | NCBI WGS metagenome assembly UEXM01 (sample SAMEA4772469, study PRJEB27181) | metagenome | reverse complement strand
CCCATGCCCCGTCCAGCCCACGGCGTCGTCGTGGGCCACGCCACGACCCGCCCATTCACCCCGCCCAAGGTACGCCATGGGCGATCCAGGCGCACGGCATGCACCCCAGATGACCGCCCTCTACCCATTCTCAAGATTTCCCCGATGGACCGCTTGCACATTCTCCGGATCGTGCTATCGTGGGGATGCCCATCATGTCGATGAGCATCACACAACCGGGCAATGGTGCCCACACTTCCGAACAGGAGTATCCAACGATGTACGATCCAATCAGCCCGACCGACTGGGCCAGAATGACGGAGGGCCTGAACTCAAACGAGCAGGCCAAGGTACTGCGGCGAGAGCGGCAGTCCGAATCAGACGCTCTCAACGTAGCACGCAAGGATGAGGTCACAGCGGCCGCACTGAGCGGCAAGCCGATCGCGGCCGTCATGTACGAAACGCGTCAACCCACAGCCGTACCGGACGGCAGGGGATGGTCCGGATTCGAGAAGGCTTGCAAGGCGCTCGGAGTCGACCCGTATGACGCTGTTGTGGGGCCCGGCGGCGGCGCCGACCCCGACCCCGGGCAGCCAGTCCAGTTCGATCTATCGGCAATCGAAGCCGCGGCCGGCAAGGGCGGCGAGCCCGGAGAGGGCGGCAAGCCCGGCGAGGGCGGAGAGGGCGGAGAGCCCAGCGAGGGCGGAGAGCCCAGCGAGGGCGGAGAGGGCGGAGAGGGCGGAGAGCCCGGAGAGGGCGGAGAGCCCGGCGAGGGCGGAGAGCCCGGCGAGGGCGGCGAGGGCGGAGAGGGAGAGCCCGGCGAGGGCGAGGAGGAGCAGCCCGGAGAGGAGCCGCCCGCAGGAGGGCCGTACATCCCCGACACTGAGGAGTCGTGGGAGAAGATTGGAGCGGTCTCCAAGGTATCCGGAGAAACGCACGTCATGGGGCTGCTGACCGAAGCCATGCCCCGCATGATCGAGTTGGCCACAGAAGCCGCCCGCAAGGTAGCCCAGACCCCCATCCAGATCACGATCCCTGAGCGGGGGCATGAGGTCAAGGTAGACGGGGCCCACGAGTCGATGCCCAAGGCATTGAAGACCGCAGCCGTCCATGGTCGGCTCCTGCTCCATGGTCCCAAGGGCACCGGCAAGTCGACGATCATCCGGGGCATCGCCGATGCCATGGGATACGGCGACCAGTTCCGTATCGTATCGTGCACGGCGGAGACCAGCATCTACGATCTGCTGGGCGCCCGCGACGCGGAGGGCACGTTCCACCCCGGGCCGGTGCTCGAAGCGTACGAACAGGGCATGGTGCTCTTCCTCGATGAGTTCGATGCCCTCGACCCGGCGACGGGGGTCGCGTTGAATGCCATCCTCGACGGCGGCGACTCGGCCCCGGTGCCGCAGCGTACGGGGAACCTGTCGGCCCGGAAGCATGAGCGGTTCATGCCCATGGTCGCGGTCAATACCTTGGGCGGCCACGATGACGATTACACAGGGCGGGCCAAGCAGGACGGGGCGACCATGTCCCGATTCCCCGCCCTTGTTCGAGTATTCGTCGACTACTCCCAGAAGGTGGAATCCGCCATCTTGCCGGACGGCAATCTCGCCGCGGCTCTGTGGGATCTCCGCGGCAAGGTACGGACGTACAATCTCGACTCCGCCCGGATGGTGACGACCCGCGACTTCCACGCTGCCCGGCTTGAAGTCGAGCACCGATCCAAGGGCGGCACCATGGCCATGACCGATCGGGAGATCGTTGAGGGCTTGACCGCCGACTGGGATGAAGCCGAACGACTCAAGGTAGACGTTCGGGAGATCTGCAAGTCGCACGGCTTGGGATGACCGCTCCCCCCTGCACCGCTTGACGGCGGAGCAGGGGATTCAAGATAGACGACTCGAAACCCAGGATTTACAACAACACAGGAGTACATGACATGACCGCTACCAAGACACGATTCAGATACCCCGAGTCCAACCCGATCTGGACGGATCGAAAGTACCTTGAGGGCACAGGCGACCCGACCCCGCTCTTCGATCGCACGACGCATTTCGGGACGATCGAAGAGGATTCACAGGGCTACATCGTCTCCCATGCCCGCTTCCGCGACTTCGACCACTACCGGACGACAGTGCAAGATATGCTCCCGATCCCCGGGGACCGCGAGGATGGAAAGTTAGCAGCCGGCAACGAGCACTGGCGAGCATCGGGGCAAGGCGAGGCATGGACCTACGGACAGACCCGCGAGGAGACTCAGGATCAATGGCGCCGCGGCTTGGCCCCGGGCGACTGGGCTCGTGATCTGTATCGTAGCACCATGGACAGCCTGCGGGCTGAGATGATATCCGCAGGTGTCGGACGGTGCACGACGAATAAGCGGAAGCGGGTCCGGGCATATGCCGGCGGCGGCTTGTCGGTGCCAAGGTATCTTGACGCACGGCAGACTGGGAAGCCTGCTCCCGTATTCAACCGGCTCAGCCGGAACGCCCAGCGCAGTATCGTACGGCTTGGCGTCAGCGTCTCGATGAACTGCGGCGAGAGTCGCGAGCAGTTCATTCGGACAGCCGCCATGGTCGGTACCTTGGTAGAGCAGTTCGAGGCACTGGGGTACGGGGTCGAGATCGTGGGCATGCACCTATCCATGGTCGACTGCTGCAAAGAGACGCGATGGTCCCCGTGCGGGCTGCATCTTGGAGGCTTGAAAGCCGGCCGGCGTCGATGGGTCGGCGAGTCGTTCCCGATCAAGGCCGCTGGCCAGCGGTTCGATTCTGAGAAGTTGCTGAGCATATGCCAAGCGGGCACACTTCGTGACCTCGGGTTCCGGGCTCAATGGTGCATGCACGGGGTGTCGACGAGTGGCCGCGGGCGGTCGAAGTCGGTGCCCGCTAGCATCCTCGACGAGATCGTCAAGGTGGACATGCTCGTTCAGCACGCGTGGGATCGCGGCGGCGCAGCGGGCACGGCCCGGATGCTGACCGGCAAGATAAACCAGTTCGCAGACTGATCTACTCCTGTTCACCCGACCCGTCCCGGCTTGTTGCCGGAGACGGGTCGGGCTGATCCGGATTGGATCCCCTCCGGGCAATGGTGCCCGGGCAACAAAGGAGTACAAGATATGAAAGCAGAGCACAGCAGATTCTTGAATCGACTGCGCGAGAGCGGGGCAACGAATATGTGGGGAGCATCCCCGTACCTTGAAGATACCTTCGGGGTGGACCACGTAACCGCCGTCGACATCTTGGTCGAATGGATGGACTCATTCAGCAGCGGCGGAGTCAACGACCCCGAAGCCGAAAGAGTCCTGCGTATCTTGGATGAATACCACCGCACGCTAGGGCGAGTCGAGCGGTACCAGCAGGATCTAGTCTTCATGATCAAGGTACTGCCGGAAGATACGGACGCGCAGCGGCAGTACAAGCGGAACGTAACCGACAGCAACCGGGGAGATCTCGAACGGGCGAAGTCGCACCTCGACGGGTACGCCAAGGTACACGCCGAGGATATCCGGAGGGCCGCGAGGATCAGGCGGGCCCGGCGGCTTTCGGCGTAGACCTCAGGCCCACGATCATCCACACCCGCAGCCCCGTGGAAATAAATATGAGAATCTGTATACATGGGGTTGACATACTAAGAAAGCCCTGTATAATGAGAAGCATGGACACACGAGACAACGAACTCCCCCCAGTCCTACTGGGACCAGACAGTAGCCGGATCGTTTCCGAATACATCAAAGCACGAGACAAGGCGAACGCCGAAAGGACTACCAAGATGACGAACAGGGAACCCATTGCCGGGGCCATCCTCAGGACGAACGGCAAGATTGACCGGGTCCAGATCGAGAACTTCAAGGACATGCAGCGGGCAGTCGGGGGATATATTGAACTCCTGCCCACGGAGAACTCGAACCACGGATTCGATGCCTACATCCACGAGGAGGGCAGGATCACCGAGTCGCCCATCAATATGACCGCGTGCCTCTGGCTCCTCCGCAGCAACATCTACCCCGCCCTCGATCAGCCGATCCACGGCGACGTCCTTATCGTCGGTCCCGTTGACCCGGACACCGGATACAACACGAGCATTTCAGACGACATCGTGGAAACGGTGCCGAGGTTCTGGGTCGAGCCGTCATTCACGATAATGGAAGGCTGATCCAGGCGCACACAAACCAAACCCCGGCGGTGTTCGGGTGGGGCGTATCTTGCCCGAGCACCGCCAACAACGAACAAGGTACAAATCAATGATAGATATCATGGATCTTTCACCGTCAAAGGCCATCGAGGTCTTCACCCACTCCGCCGCTAACATCGCAACGCAGGCCTTCATGATCGAGAACTCCGGGCGAAGCCCGGAAGATATGACCCCGGAGGAGTGGGACGAGGACACGCCCGCCGCCGAGAACTGCAAGCAGGTCGCCGAGTCGTTCCGGGACTTTATCTTGACACACACGAACAAGGCCAACGAAGAATGCATGGCAGCCATCGGCGCCGGCATGATCATCTTCATGACCCGAGTGAATGCGCACCTTGATGGGGTGACTGATCGAACCGCGTTCGACTTCCTTAACAAGGTAACGACGTACTCGATGATGACCGAGTCGAACTGGGGCGAGGCCTGCGACGAGATCCTGGGTTCCGCCTGATCAAGATAGGACTCCTGTTCACCTGTCCCCGCATCGGCGGGGGCGGGCTGAACCGGACTCAACCCCGGCACAGCCGGAAGGAGCGACACGATGGACGACCTAGTAGAAGCATTGAACAAAGCGTACGAAGCCGCCACGGTACTGCAGGGCAAGGGCGACGTAGACGAGCGTGTGTTTGCCCGCGATGTTATCCACTTCCTGAACCAGAACGGGTTCGACGAGAACTGAACACAAACCCCGGCACAGCCGGAAGGAGCGACACGATGACAATGGAATCCCACGAGGTCACGGCCACCATCACGGTCGAGGCAACCTTCACGGTCGAGGCAGCGAGCGAACAGTCCGCCGAGCGGAAGGTCGGGCGAGTGCTTGACAAGGTAGATCTGTTCGAGGTGATCGAGGGACGAACGGACGACTTCAAGATAGCGAGCAAGAAGAACGATATCGTATGCGGCCCTATGAATAACTACTACGTCGAATACTTGTCGGTGTAGGCCGCGGTTCAAGATAGCACCGGCACAGCCGGAGAAAGCAGAAGGAGAATCAGCGTATGAAATACAAATACAAACTAACCAAGGTAAAGGCGCCCGCAAGGACGAGGACCACACACGAGGAACTCCAACGCAAGATGGAGGGACTGAGCAAGGGCGAGGGCATTCGGGCTGAGATGCCCGCCGGAGAGGGCAACAACTTCCGGGCCGCCGTGTACCAGCACAATCGCAGGGCTGGGCTCAAGGTACAGTGCCGGAAAGTATCTAGTGATGCATCTTCCGGAACTATCGTGCTCATGCTCACGGTCGACGACGGGGAAAAGAAACAGGGCCCGAAGTTGGGCGCCCGCAGGAAAAAGAAGGGAACCAAGGCATGACCAAGATACGAGGAGTCCACGAGAAAGAGAGCGTCGTCGTCGTTCTCGACCCGGACCAGACCGACCCGACATGGGCGGTTGTCGATGACACTGAGCCCGTATGCGTGGTCATCAAGGACGATGACTGGGAGGAGGCTACCGAGCACCGACTCGGCGACGACTACAGGGAGGGCGAGCCCCTCGCTGACATCATCGACCAGCGCAACCGGTTCCGCGTGGCATTGTGGGCGCTGATGGATGCAATCGCCGCGCTCCCCGTTGACCCAAGGGACGTGGGCCTGCCGGTAGATGCAGTGGCTGACTTGATGAAAGTCCACCACGAAAGTAGTATCGGCATCCGAAAGCCGGCCCCGGAAACACTGGTCAACGAGCAAGAGTTGTCCGACTTCTTGGCTGCACGGCGATCGGAAAAATCTTGACCTCTTCTCTTTTCAGAACGCGGCCCTATCTTTGGGCCGTGTTCGTTTAGGCACACACGTAGGAGTATTGACAATGAATAAAGAAGATTATCGTGAAGCATTTACGGAGGCCATGAAGCGAGCCGAGGAGGCTCTGCCTGACAGCCCTATCGTGATGCTGGTATCCGCTGTCATGCAGCACGAAGATGGGACGGTCGACTTCCCCTGTGCAGTCGGAGGTAGGAATCTTGACCTGATGGGTCACGAGCCTACGGCAATCCTGAGCAGCCTGATCCGCACGGTATTTGAGATGTGTCTTGAGTTGGCCAACTCGGATTACAAGAGTGCGTCCGAGATGTTCTTCGAGGCAATGAAGTTGGGCTTCGGTCTCGACATCGAAGATATCCACCGGGTATCTATCGACAGGGACACGGGGCCAAGATCCGAGGAAGATAAGGTCAAGGACATTCTCCTACGGAAGATACAGGAGATGTTCTGACCGATGCTGAAGCACATGCGTGATCGCAAGCGGAGCCTCAAGGCAGTCCGCAAAAACATAACTCGCCTGCTCTGGCAGGCGCAGTCTCTTGAGTGGGCCCTTCTATATCTTGAAGGGCCCTTCAAGGGGAAGGGTGAGAAATGGCGAATACAAACAGCGAGAACAATCGAACGATCTTTGAAGAAGTATCAGGAATCTTTGACCGAGCGGCTCAAGGTATATGGGCTGAAGCCAGAGAACGTGCGGCCAATCGAACTCAGTCCGAACAGCAAGATACCGAGGAAGATTCTCCCGGAGAATCCGATCGACCTGAACCCGGATGTTGAGAGTGATCCCGAAGATACCAAACTGGAATACAAGTTTGGTGGCAACGATCCTCGGTTCGAGCAGTTGTCCGCGTTGGAGTTGATGACCCTTGGAAGATATGGAACCAAAGAATCCGACCCTGAACTTTGAACTGCTGCATGACTTTGCACTCGCAGCAGAGAGGCTTCGTATCTTGGCTACCCCAACAGCCATAGAGGTAGTCCGTGTTCTCGTCATAAGCGAGAAGCAACCGGGCAAAGCAGAAGCGATGAAACATATCTTGTTCAAAGACAGGAGTATTCGCAGGACAATGAAAGTTATGTGCAAGGTAGGGCTGCTGCGTTGGCAGCCTTGGACAAGCGACGGCAAGTTGTCGCTGACAAGGACAACCAAGAGGATCTTGAGGGCTGGAGGATGCAATGCCTAGAAGTGTGAAGTTAGGAAGCGAACAAGAAGCAGAGTCACAACTGATCCGGGCGATCTCCAGTCAAGAGGTCCAGGATTTCATACGCGACGGTTACAAGTTGAGCGTGGCCATCGTTGAGATCGATGACCTGACGCCAAATGAATCGCACCCGTTCGTCACGGCAAGCGTGCATGCCACGGCGTCAGACATGTGGCAACACGAAACTATGCTGGACCTGTGCCGCTTATGTTCAGGTACATACAAGTCAAAGGTTGGCGCCGTGTACTGTTGGAAGTATGGTGACAACCGAGTCATGGCTCTGGATTTTTCGAAGGACGAATCTGAGTTGGGCCTGTACCTTGATCGATTCATCGAACGCCGTACGTCTGACGCCTCTGCTATTGAAGAGGTGGTAGGTAGCCCAACCGTGTCCGTCGGCGCAGTCAAGAGCAGCGAGGTATCCACGCTCAGCCTTATGGACAAGGCACAATCGAGAGTACGAAAAGCAAAGGGACAAGGTAAGAATAAATCTGTAACACAAGGATAAACAGCGATGAACATTTTTGTACTAGACAAGGACCCGCATGAGGCGGCGATCATGCACTGCGACAAGCACGTCGTCAAGATGCCACTAGAGGCGGCCCAGATGATGGCGTCAGCCATGCGGCACCACGGCTGCACGGACATCGACATGCCGTTGACCAAGTCGGGCAAGCCGTACGGCAATGCCCACCCCCATCATCCCTGCACTCTCTGGGCGGGCGAGCGTCGGGCAAACTTCAACTGGCTTGGCTGGTACGGTTTGTCCCTGTGCGGTGAGTACACGCACAGATACGGCAAGATACATGCGTGCGAGATAGCGATCCGACACATGATCAAGTTCGCCGATCGCATCCCGAGCATGAACACGCTCCGCACTAGCCGGTTCGCGCAGGCTTTGCCAGACGGGTGCAAGATGAAGAGTCCAATCGAGGCCTACCGCAGGTACTACATAAACTTCAAGGACCACATTGCCAAGTGGGACCGTGGCCGGCCGGCCCCAGAGTGGTGGCCGCACAACGAAGGAGCGGCAGCATGAGATATATGTTCGATGACATCGACCACCCCATCACCAGCATCAGGCCGAGGGACGGCGTGAAGCAGTACCGGATCCACTCTATCTTGGCTGAGTTCAGCACGACGGAAGATGACTGGGGCCACACTGTGGCGGACGAAGACTCAGTCACCATCCACGGGATAGTCTTCGGGGACTGGGATGAGGTCCACCACTTCGACTGGAAGGATGGCAAGTACGAGGACAAGCCCGAGACCATGCCGATCACGGATGAGCAGTTCAGAACCATCAAGAATCTTGCACTCGAATACGTGCAGGAGAACATCACGGAAATCGAACCGTGGTCTTAGGGCTGATCACATAAATAGATTTGTTTCGGATTTCCTATTATGCCCCTTGACAACATGCTCAGGGTATGTATAATGTAGGCCTAGGTCTTGAGTCCGACACAAAAAGGCTTGCGGTTGGTCTTGGATTTCCACCGCGGTTCCCCCCGGTGTCAGCCGAGGGGAACCCTTGAAAAGGGAGAGGTGTGTCCCCGTGCCTTGACCAGCGACGAAAGTGAACGGGGATTTATTTGTCTGTGCTAGCGAGTGAGATAGGTGCCAGTCCATGCAAGGCAGGTGCCGACAAGGCGGGTGGTAGGTGGGAGGCAACATGCATGCGGCACCAAGCCGTCGCCGCCACTGGGAAACCACTCATCCCGCCTTCTCACTTTGGCACACAACGCAAGGAGTACAACGCAATGAGTGAAACCATATGGCACCTGTCGTACACATGCTTCGGGTGCAAGAAGAAGAAGACATTCGATGACGGCCAGCCAACCAAGATGAAGAACGGTAGGACTGGACGCAAGGTCACCATCTGCCCTAAGTGTGCAGATAAGAACGCAAGGAGTAAAGCGCAATGAGTACGACAGAAGAGCAAAGCAAACTGGGCCAGTTGGCCCTACAGATGCGGGCCATCCTCGATGGCATCGACCGAGTGAACGCAGACTTGAAGGGGCTCAAGGAAACCAAGGAGTCCCTGTCCCGCCTGATCCAGAAGGAGATGGAGGACGCTGGCATTGACTCGGTCAAGAACAACTCGGCAGGCCTGACCCTGTCAGTGAAGGATGAGTTGGTACCATCGTACGATCCCGAGCACTTCGACGAAATCTTTCGATGGTGCGCCAACACAGGTAGGCACGACTTCATCCAGCGTAGGATGTCGGGTGCCAAGGTACGAGAGTTTGTTGATAGCGGGGGTGAGTTGCCAGTTGGTCTGACTCTCATGCCCGTTACCAAAGTTGCATTTCGCAGATCGTAAAGGAACGACGCAATGACTACTAAGAGCAATATCGTGAAGAAGGAAGACGCACCCACAGACCTCGCGTCACCCATGCCCTCTGGGTTCGGGTCAATGATGAACGCCGAGCAGGAAGATTTTTCCCTCGACCGCCTGTCCCTTATCCAAGGTACGCAGATGGAGCGAGAGATGCACGGCGAGCACGACCGGGGAACGTGGGTCTTCGCCAGCACAGGCGGAGCCATCGACATCGAGGGCGTCAAGTTCGTACCGATCATGGGGTACAACGAATGGATCAAGTACGCTGATGGTGGGGCAGGCTCCGGCATCGAGTACCGAACCATGAACAAGACCGATGTCCCTGCCGAAGATCTTGTCTGGGGAACAGGCAAGAAGGGAGTGGGCACCGCAGCCGTGAAGCATGTGAACTGGGTGGTTCTGTTCGAAGGCCACCAGATCCCGGTTATCTTGTCTTTCAAGAAGACAAGCATCAAGTCGGGTCAGGCGATCATGCGTCTCGAAGCATCTCGACAGTCGATGGCCTCCGCAAAGGGGGAGGCGGTGACGCCCGGGGCGTACATGTTGGACTTGCGGGATAAGAAGTTTGCTGAAGGATCAGCACTCATCCCCGTGCCACGTCCTGCCGGTAACGCAACGGATGAACACATCCAGTCCGCTGCTGATTGGTATGAACGCCTCGGCGATCCGACCCAGTTGGTGGCCAAGGCCGACGTGGATGAAGATGGCCTCCCTATCTGATCTTGAGCGCACAAGACTCACTCTCACCGTGTGTGTTACACGATGAGTGGGCGCAAGATGGCTCAGTTAGTTGGCGGTCCATTTCACGGACACGTCGTCGAGATGGGGGATAGTAAGCCGCTCGTCATGTTTGATCAGGCGAGTTGCATGGAGGGAGCCGAGTATCTTCTCGACCCCACGCAATGTGCTTACATCTATGAGGGGACGCCGTCTACGGAAGGGGCGGCGTCCCTTCTTCATTGTTTCAATGCATTCCTAAAGGAGTACGAAGATGACTCAGATCAATCCAAGCCCAGACAGGGGACGGGGCAACACTGCGAAATCTCTTCGCGGAATCAGCAAGGGGACGCGCGAGTTCTTCGAGAAGGACAGGACGAGGTCCCGCCCGAACCCCAAGAAGAAGTTCAAGAAACGTTCTGGAAAGAGGAGGTGACCCATGTTGATGGAACATCAACAGAAGATGGTTGACATCTCCAAGACACATCCACGATACGGGTTCTGGTTGCAGCCGGGGCTGGGCAAGACAGTCGGTAGCCTCGCTATCGTGCAGAACTACCCGATCAAGACAGTGGTCGTATGCCCCAAGTCCGTGATGAAGGCGGCGTGGATGAACGACGCTGAAAGGTTCTTCCCCGGACTGAAGGTCGTTTGTTGCTGGGACAAGATCAAGAACAAGAGACGCAAGATAATCTCGGACAGCGAGGCTGATGTGTACATCATCAACATCGACCTGTTCAAGAATCATGTTGAAGATTTTTTAGAGGCGGGGATACGAAGACTTATCTTGGACGAGTCTTCGATGATCAAGAGTCACAAGGCCCAGAGAACGAAGTCGATCATCCAGTTCGCCGACATGATGGAAAGCGTGTACCTCCTGTCGGGGACACCCGCACCTAACTGCTCGACCGAATACTTCACGCAGGTTCGTGCTGTCGACCGGAACACATTCGGCTTATCTTTCTTTGGCTTTGCGAACAAGTTCTTCTTCGCACAGACGAGGCCTATCTCGGGCCGAGATGTTGTCACCGGGTACGCCCCGAAGAAGGACAAGATAGAAGAGTTCAACCGGAGACTAAGGTCTATCTCTTGGGCCCTTACCAAGGAAGAAGCATTGGACTTGCCTGAGCAGACGGATGTCATCCGGCCTGTTGAACTGTCAAAGGAAGACCGGCTTACCTATGAACTCCTCTTCGCTGGTCTGGCTGCTGAAATGGAGGGCGAAAACCTCACCCCCGCAGGCCAAGCCAAGTTGATGAAGTTGCGACAGTTGACTGGTGGGTTCTATTACAAAGGGGAAGGCGGCACCGATCCCATATATTCCAGCGACAAAGTCAAACTCAAGGAACTGGAAGATATCTTGGATGAACTCGGTGGCGAACAGTCAGTCATCTGGGCCAACTTCCGTGCAGAGATAGACATGATCGCCGAAGCCACAGCCAAGAAAGGCAAGCGGTGCGGAATCATTGATGGCCGAACCAAGGATGCTGAAGTCTTGATCAGGATGTTCCAAGATAAACAACTGGACTGCTTGATCTGCCACCCCGCAGCGGCGGGCCACGGCATCACGCTTACGTCTGCTTCGTATGCAATCTACTACTCGATGGACTTCTCTTACGAGAGGTATCAGCAATCGAGGGATCGCATACATCGCAAAGGACAAACAAGGCCATGCACTTACTATCACTTGGTTGCAGAGGGCACCGCGGACGAGACGATACTCTGGGCGGTGCGCAATAAAGCCAAGATGTCCGATGCGATACTCAGGATGTTGGGTGATGGTTGATACAATGGCGACACTTAGGAGCAAGACGACATGAAAGAAACAGAACAACAGCACCAAGCAGAACAGTTTGTCGAGGCGGTGTTCTCCCCGAAAGACTTGATCGAGATACGGATGCTCCCCTCTGGCAAGAGGGAGTGGATCTTGGCAGAAGATATCAAGGGGAACATTGCTGGGATGAGGGGGCACAACCTTGATGGGCAGAACATCTACTTCGGGGCCAACCCAAGGAGTGGACAAGGTAGTTCCGCGAAGGACGTGGCAAGATTCAACACACTGTTCGTGGACTTCGACAATGTGTCGGTTGACTACGCAAGGCAGGTCATCTCCGACGCTGCCCTTCCGGTCCCGACCGCTGAGATCATGAGTGGACACGGCGTCCACTTTTACTGGAGACTCGAAGAGCCCCTCCAAGATGAGGAGATATGGGCCTCGTACCAGCGTGGGATCATTGCCGTTTGCGGCAGCGACCCGAAGATCAAAGACGCCCCCAGAGTCATGCGACTTCCGGGCTTCCTGAATGTCAAGTATGAGCCGCACACTGAGTGCCTGCTCCTAGACTTGGACAAGGCGAGGGAGTATTCGATCGAAGACTTCCCCGTCCAGCCACTGGAAACAGTAGCCCCTCCAGCCAATGCTCTCGACCGGGAGATCCAAGATGGATCCTCCGAGCCACACCCGGCAACCCTGTACTTCATGAAGCACGGGGCGCCCGTTGGGGACAGAAACAGCAGGCTCTTCACTGCTTCGTGTGACCTTTCGGGCCGAGGCTATCTTGAGGAGGAGGCCATGAACATGCTGGTCAGGCCAGCCATGAACTCAGGCCTCACCCCAACCGAAGTCGAGCAGTCAATCAAGTCAGCCTACTCAAAGCCGAGGACCGCCCGGGTCGAGGATGAGGAGACCGTCGAGTCTTGCATTCAGAAGATGATCCACGGCACCGATGAAGCGAGGGAGAAGGCTGCCATGATGGGCAGGAACTTTCGATCGCTTGTCTCCAATGTTGCCGACGTGGGCACCGGGGATGAATCCAGAAGGTGCTACCTTCCGGCCCCCAAGATATGTGAACTGGTTCAAGAGTCAAACCAAGGGTGGCCTCGTACGGTGAACGGGATGCTTTTCGGGCCGGGTGACCCACCGCCGAAAGGGGAACTGCCGAGCACATCAGCGTTCAGGTATATCACCAACGAGGCCGCCTTGTTTGCCTACCTTATGAGGGACTGCGATATTCGCTGGACCTCCCGGGAGTGCGTCGACCGAGAATCAAGTGCCAAGAGGAACCCGAGTACCAAGAAGGAAATCTACGAGTACATGCTGGCCGAGGCCAAGCCCAGTTACCAGTCCATTGAACTCTTGCCTCACACACCCGAGGTTCCCGGCGTGTACTACATGGGGTGTGAACTCCCCCCGCCAACCGGTGAGGCCTTGGACGAACTCGTCTCGATGCTGAACCCCGAGACTGACATCGACAAGCAGTTGATGATCGCCGCCCTCGCCACACCCGGATGGGGCGGGCCTGCTGGTACACGGCCAGCCTTCGTGTTCACATCCAAGCATGGCCGCGGCGTAGGCAAGACAACTACTGCGTCCCTGATCTGTGAGATCTGGGGTGGTGCTCCGTCCATCACCGAGCGTGAGGATTGGGAGGCAGTTCGTGCACGCCTCTTGTCTGATGAGGCGTTGGCCCAGAGGTGTGTGCTCATCGACAACCTGAAGTCTCGCCTGTCTAGGGGTGGCCTTGAGGGTGCGATCACAGCCCGGAACATCGACGGCAAGAAGATGTACAAGGGTCAGTTCAGTAGGCCCAACCTGCTGACGTGGTTCATTACGGCCAACACACCCAGCCTCAGTCGCGACTTGGCCGAGCGTGCGATCATCATCAACATTGGAACTGCCAAGCACCAGTCCGACTTCTCGGAGTGGAAGGAGCGGTTCATGCAAGATAAGAGGGCACAGTTGATCTCAGACCTGATCGCTTGGCTGGAGACAGACAAGAGGTCGACCCTATCTTCTTCGTTCTTGGACAGGTGGGCGCCTTGGCAAAGGGCACTGCTTGAGAGGTTTGAGAATGCAGATGAGATCGCGCACCACTACCAGTCCATGCGGCCTGAGGTCGACTCCGATCTGGAGGAGGCAGAGGAGGTGGCATCTTGCATCATGAAGATGATCGAGAAGAAGGGCCTCGATCCCATGACGAGTGCCGTGCGTATACAACGTCGTACCTTGTACCAAGAGTTACAGGCACAGGATGTCATCGACAACACAATGTCCCCCAAGGGATGCACCACTTGGATAAAGAACATGATGACCCTTGATCCTATGAAGCCCTTGTGTGACTCCAAGAGCCGGAGCAAGGGAAGAAGTTGGCTTTGGATTGGCGATGAACATGATGGAACATCCAACCATGTTGATCTTCCTATGCACGATTACATGGCTTAGGCTCTGGATTTGGGACACTTGGGACACATCACGGGACACATCTTGGCGGAGTCACCCATCAAACTGGCGGCCCGTAAGTCCAGCCCCTCGGGTACCTTACCCCTTGTGGGCACAAGCCACAGGACACTTAGGACACTTAGGACACATGTAAAAAAAATACTACGGGAAGACACAAGAGACAGACGTTCACGAAACTTGTTAGTAGTTTCGGAAAACGTGTCCTATGCGTCCCATGTGTCCCAGACTCTGTAGTAGAAACACACTGGCACAAAGGCAAGATAGGGGATACACTTAGGTCATGGAGAAACTACACAAAAAGGGCGGGGGCGGCCAAGGCTACATTGCCAAGGCCATCCTCGCAGAACTGGAACGACAAGGGAGGACCAGATACTGGCTAATGAAGGAGACTGGCCTCGACTCTCCGACCGTCTACGGTTTCTTGCAGGGACGCCTTGATTGCAGGGTGTCCACTGTGGAGCGTATGACGGCATCGTTGGGTATGGGCTTCCCCAGTTATGTCGAACAGCAAGAGGGTGTACCAGAGTCTTGAAGCAATAAACAAAGACGCAGTCATAGCCGAGGGATTTGAGGACGCATACCTTGGGTATGTCCGAAGGTCCAATAAGCCCACGGTGGCCGTATATGACTACGAAAAGTGCGTGGAAATACTAATGGAAACAGAGGACTGGGGCCGAGACAAAGCGGTTGAGTTCATGGAGAGCGGAGTCGTGGCGACATGGCTTGGTGACTCCACCCCATCATTCATGTTTCATTATGAAGAGTCGGAGGAAGATAAAAAAGATGACTAACTCAAGAGCAAAGGGGTGCCGAGGAGAGGTTGAGTTCGCGAAGGAACTAGGCTTCTTTGGGATCAACGCAATCCGTGGCCAGCAGAAATACGGGTCGAGCACCACGCCTGATGTGGTCCACGATTTGCCGGGTGTCCACTTCGAGGTGAAGCGGAACGAGAAGATGGCGGTTGGATCCAAGTTGCTGGAGCAGGCGCTGGAGCAGGGGCTCAACGATTGTGGCACCGACAAGATAGCCTGTGTGGCTTGGAAGAAATCGAGGGGCAGATGGCAGGCCACATTCCTGTTCACCGTGTACCCAAAAAATCTTGGCCCTTCTGAGATACCAGTCACCATGGACCTTGAACATTTCATGTATGCTAGGGGCTATGTTAGGGGCGAGGAATCCGTCTATGTATCACCTAAGCAGGACCCTAACCCACAATGGCTCCGTCAGATGATGGCTGGAACGAGTACCGAAGATTCGTGATCAAGTCCCTTGAGCGTACAAACTCAAGGCTGGATGAAATAGACACGACTTTGCGAGACATCGAAAGAGACCTCGCTGTACTCAAGACGAAGATGTACGCAGCCGCAGCAATTGCGGCTCTTGTCTTTACGACCATTAGCACAATCGCCATTGAGTTCTTCGTCATCAAATGACTCGATTCCTCCTACCCATCTTGGCCCTTACTGGGTGCGCCTCAAACCAGAGCGTCTCCTCAAGAGTTGGCAACCACATTGCCGGCGTCACGGGGGTCGGTGATGCAACCGGCAGTCTGTCAGTGCTCTCCCTAGTTGGGGGATTGAGCACGGCGGCAGGACTTGTGTTGCTCGCGGTCACCGGAGGCAAGAGAGGGTGGTACCCCGCTATCGGCGGCGTCATCCTCTGTGTGTTGAACTGGGCGGTCATGACATACGCCCACGCGATCTTCATACCTGTCCTTGTTGCGACGGGTGTCATCACGATTGCTTGGACCTACAAACTGGTCCGGCAAATACTCAGGGAAAAAGGAAACAAGAGATGCTCGCAGATATGTCCTCGTTTATGGGGACGGCGTGGTTCGTAATCCTCGTCGGCTCCGTAAGTTTCATGGCAGGCGTAGCCCTGTGCCCCAAGGTACGCAAGATCATGGGCATGAGTTGCTCCGAGACTTGCAAGAAGAAGTGACCAGATGCCCACGATACTGACAGGCAAGAGCATGCAGACGCCAGCCACCATTACGACGGTGGACTGGTCGACTGACCCTGCTGACCACAACTCGATATGGATAGCCGGGGCCACGATGTCCCTCTCACATATCGTGGTCGGAAAGACTGTGGCCTCGACCTCCGGGGCAGGCAGCAAGATATCAGGTTCTCTCTTGTCCGATGTCACAGCAACCACCCCACCGGACCTGCCGATACTGGGCCGGGGCGGCAACTACGAAATAACATTCGGCATGTACAACCACTCAGTCTCAGCCCTCTCGATTTCCACAGAGGGCTTACTTTCAAACACACTATTGCAGGGCAACCTGCTTGCGTAGGAAAAGCAAAGGAACAAACCAATGACATACCCCAGAAGACGTGCGTCCTCGGCGGGCCGAGTAGAACACGAACCGTTTACCGTGTTTCGCAGAGCATTCGCCACAAACTCCACAGCCACAGCAATGGAGTTTAGCGTGCCTACTACAACTCAACCAACTACTGCGACCGCAGGGGTGCACGAGTTGGAGCCGGGCAAGAGGTTGATCGTGAAGCCGTACGGAACAGATACAGACGCGGATGCGTTTCGACTCGGTGTCCAGTTGTGGCACCCGATGTACGACAAACTTTCGACGACGAAGTCTTCGGAGAACGTCGTATGGATTCCTACCATCGCCGGTCTCTATGACTGCACCTTGGACAGTTCGACTGTTCCAGCAGCAGCGGTGGGGGCACTGGCAACGACCGACATGTTCTGTAACATCGTCGTTGGCTGCACGGGTACCCTGCAAAGATACGAAGGGGCTAACCCCTCTAACAAGTTTGACGACTTTACTCCTTCAGGCGGTTCTACTCCGACAAAGTTCTCGATGATGACGCCGCCCGTAATCACGCAGGGTGCCAAGTACGTTCAGTTCTTTGTGCAGGTCGATGGTTCGGCTGGCACCACTGCCGCTTCCGGCAATGCTCTATTCGCGGTGGTCTAAATGGCAATATCTCATGACAGAATCCTTCAGGAAGTATTCGGAAGGACAACAAACGTACCCGTAAACCTTGGCTCCGAGCCTTGGTCCGGGTACATCAGTCACGCTAAGCGGCGAGTCGATGAGATTCGCAAGTGGTACGTCGTGTCCGTTGGAGACGGGTACGTCGGCGGCGCGGACAGTGATGACGCTTGGGTCGAACTGATCGAACTGGAGGTGGCCGAGAGGTTGATCCGTCAGTTCAGGTCAGTCCAAGATGCGGACACATTCCGCAAGACCGCGATCGCATCTCTCTTGGGGCAAATAGTCAGCACTATCGCCAGTGACAATGACTGGTCCAAGACTGCGTCTGGAGTCAGCACGACTACCGCCGAGGGTATTCGCAAGTCAGTCATTGACATACTTGTTCGGCAGCCTACTCCCGTGTTCCCGTCGATTGATGTCTTGGATAAGGCCATCGTCGAAGAGCACGTCATGCTTTGGGACTCTCGCAAGTGGAGGTTCAGGCGAAAGCCAATCAAGATGACCCTCGCTACTACGGGAAGCGTTTCAGCGAGCACCGACATGGGGAACCTTGACGGCTTTGCCAGCAAGATTATCTACCTCAAGGACTCCACCAACAATGTCACTGAGGTGCATTGGAAGGACTCCACGAGGTGGGCTGAACTCATGGCTCACTATGACGGCGAGAGCACGGGCAAGCCAAGGTATTTCTACTTGCAGCCCGGCGGATCCTCACAGGCAATCTCTTGGTTCCCCGAGCCCGATCAGGAGTACAGCCTGTATGCGGTCATGTACACGAGGTGTGATGGAACGTCCGATACAGACGCTTCCATCTCCGACCTCCCCTCATCCTTCAGGATGCACCTTCGAGATCGCATCGTAGCCAGAATGCTCATGCTCTTCGGAGAGGATTCAGACGCGAGGATGTGGGCGTCCAAGGTAGAGAAGGATTATCGAAGCATGCTCGCCGAGTTCGACGATACTGGTTCCAACGAATGGAACGCTGCTTATCATAAGCCAGCAAGATTCCAGAAAGAGTTCCGCTCATTCAATGGCCGCTTCCTTGGCGGCATGGGGTAAACCATGGCAGGCAGCAGGCAGTTCAGACCGGTCGTATGGAATGCTTTTAGTCAGCAGCCCATCCGCCCGGAGTTGGGTGAGAACCCGGTCACTCGCGTGGTCAACATGGAACTCACTCCAGAGAAGACGATACGAACCAGACGGGGCTTCACTGGAGGACTCGACTGTAACCCACCGGAGTCGCACGTTACCGCTCACCTTGTGAATAGCAGCAGCGGATCCGACTTGATTATGCAGGTCGGTGACCAACTGAAGATCAAGGCGCCCGGAGGCGTGACAACCTCAGACATGGTTACTCCGGGTACGTGGGGAAATGTTTCCCCGGAGTCTCCGGGCTTCTTCTCTGTGTACGGAGGAGAGGTTTACTACTGCCAAAGTGGGGAGGAGGGCTACGCCCTATTCTCTTATGACGGTGCTGTATCCAGAAACATAGGCGTCCCGGGACTGTTCGGAGATTACTCTGGAGACGAGCCGACCATCCACACTGCTGTCGACTTTGCGGGGGCCACTGATTACTGCGGCTACTACTGCCAAAGCAGCGATGGAGTAAGGACCCCATCGAGTGGGCTCTATTGCTGTGGAACCGAGGGTGCGGATGGGAGTTGGAATGGCAACTGCGGATTCGGGGACACTGTAGACATCGGTTGCCAGTCGGGCGCCAACTGCACCGATTCCTCCCCGTGCCCCGAGGGAGACAAGACATTCTTGTGCATGCCCCAACAGGGGACACTGGGTGGCACGTTCTGTTGGCACGTCGCCAACTCTGCTGGGCAGAACTCACGAGGAGAGAAGATACTCAACTGTGCATTCAAGGTCGGGTACTACGATCCCAAGAGAGGGATCTTCGGCCGAGCATGCGAGCCAAAGTCAGTCATCAACTTCGGTCCCAACCGAGATCAGTACGCGATGTACCAGTACCACATCCGGGTGAATCCACCAACCGGTGTCGAGGACCTCGGACTTGCGGTGTGGTGCTCTCCGGGTCAGGAAGTAATGACAGTCAAGATACCCGGAGAAGACTTCTGGTCAGTCATTCTGTACAACGAGGTCCATGGAATGTCGGACCACCTCACGGACATGATGTTCCTTGAGGATCTCATTCAGTCCAGTAACACGCCGGCACAGTCCGTGGACTGTGGAGATACGGGTGGCAAGATATGCCTGTTCAAGGATCAAGCAACACTCGCCGACTCCGGTAGGTACACGGAGCAATACGAGATGCCGGTCCCCTCGAAGGCCATGGCTATCTTGCCCGGCGGCACGGCTCTCTACCTGTTCCCGCTTCAGGTCACCTCTCTCGAATCCAGCAACAGGTGGACATACAGCGGGACAAACTCGGGCAACGGAATAGCCTACAACGAGACAGGAGACCACAGGCCCGGCATTGAGTACAGCGTCAATCACCCAGAGCAGATTGGGAGGAACTCCTACAACCAGAAGGAGACCTTCTCCCCCCTGCCAACGCTCAAGGGAGAGCCGATGTACACCGCGAACAGCGGGGGCGCATCTCTCCTGTTTACTAGGCAATCGATCTACCAACTGGGATTCAATGGCTCTCCTCAGATTCAAGATATTGGCGGGCCGGGGGTCGTGACGCACAAGTCCATACACCCCACCTCAAGTGGTGTCATGTACGTGGCTGACGAGGGACCAGTCTGGTTCAAGGGCGGCAAGGCTGTTGAGATCCTGAGAGAACTCAAGTTCGACGGGTGGCTGGATCCTCTGACTACCGAGCAGAAGAAGTCCGTACGCATCGGTCTCATCGAAGATTGCAAGAAGGTCATCATGACGTTCCCGGTGACAGGCACAACTGATCGCCACCGCGTTCTCATGCACGACATTGGCGACGGGTTCACCTCCGAGTGGTGGCTTGGTTCTGACCAGAAGGTAACCCCAGACAACATGCTGACCAGCCCCGGATCAAACCAAGAGGTTGATTACATGATCTCTCACAGGGGGGATGACGGATACTCATTCTTCCTGTGGCTTGGTGGAACCTGCTACAAGTATGACCCCTCGGTCTCTGCACCCAGTGGAACTGAGTCCTCTTCAGTCACATCGTGCGTTGAGATGTGGGTAAACGAGAATCCAAATCTAGTCAAGCAACTCGGAGAGGTCGTGCTGGATCTTGGATACAGGTCGGGAGACATAACTCTTCGAGTCAGCACGTTCGACAATCCCAGTGATATTCAAGCCAACTCAGTCTACAAGTACGTCGAAGAAAAGACGCAGGTCATATCTTCTAACGAGGGGCAGAGAATCGCCACTCCTATCTTCCAAGGTATGAGAGGCAAGTACGTGAGGGTCAGGATCGAATCGGAAGACGGAGTATTCGAATTGAATCGAGCGATGATTGATGTCGCTTACGACGAAGACCCCAAGACTGACGACGGCCCGAACATCATGGCGGCAGTCCCTAGCCCCGGAAGGTAATCATGGTCAGCCTGATTGGACAAGCATTCGAAGACACAGAGTCCATCTTGTCGCCCGAACTAACGAGCGACATGTCGACAACGGACCTGAGAGACAAGGTCCTCTACACCAACTTGGATGAGAGAGCCAGCATCGAGGCCATGCCCACCTACATAAGAGAGGGTGGCATCAGGTACGCGACAACTCCACCTCCCATGGACGAGGCGTCGGTCAACAATTACTTCGGCGGCGGAGACGTGTCTGGTGCCTGCGTCGACTTCATCGTAAACACAGCCGACGAAAATGTTCCAGTGACTGGAGACTTCCTGATTGTTCGAAGCATAGCCGATAGCCCGACTGAAACCAGAGTGGGCTTGGCCATGATCTCTTTCGTGGATGGTTGTTTGGTTCAGGTTGAGAATGAAGTGAATCACCAACTCGTGTTTCAGAAGAAGGTGTTCACGGTGTGCGGTGGAGATACCACCGATGTGTGTGACGTTTCTGGAAACGATTTCACCGGGGGCTGATAAGTGGCATACGAACCAATTGGAAGAGACGGCAATGTATCTTGCACATGGAGCGATTATGGGGCATCGTTCCCGTTTCCCTTTTGTGCCAGTTGCACCGCACCCCCTTTGTACTACGGCAAGAACGCCAGCCGTTGCGAGTGCTGCACAGACAACCTGTCGAACTGCGACGAGTGGGAATCCTCGCCGTGTACAGGGAGTGGTGATGCTGAGCAATTATACGACAACGACTATGACGGCGGATGCGACGGCGGCTACTCTTACTTCCACCAAGATAGGCGACCGTTTGCCCCTGAAGATATCACGGTAATATCTCATGGCGGAGGCGAGGTTGGCATGCGAGCCGTCGTTCGACTGAATGACAACTATGACCCCTACCCAAGATACAGATACACTTGGAGTTGGGAGATGAAGTGGGCGTGTGGCCTGATCGGAGATGTTGTCAGGGGCCAGTGCAAAAATCCCGCGTGTAACTCTGGCGACGTGACTGTTGAGGATGGAGTATGTGCCAGTTCCCTTGGCGAGTCTATCGTTCGTATACCCGGAGCGGGCGTGTCTGAGATAAGCGACGACTACGATTGTCCATGCAACTGCTACCAGCCGCATTGGGGGTATTGCGACGCGAAGGAATGGATTAGGTACAGTTATTACTTGTGCCCGGAACAGTCGGCCGCTACTCCAATTGATGACCTATGGACTAGGCACTTTGAATCTGCGCCAATCAAAAGCAACCCGAGGCACCCACTAGCGCACGATGCGTTTGAGATCGGGGATTCCGATGAGAGTTGCTACTGCTTTACTTATGAAAACCAGCCATTTCTTGGGGATATAGATGGCGTCACCTTTGATTTATTTGGCTGCGGACGCAACGAGGGCGACGATACAAATCTCTGGTGGCCGTACTCCTTGAACAGCGACGCATGCCAACACCCCTCGGCGGGGGACTGCGACGAATGCCCAAACGCATCGGCTATGCGGACATCTGATGGTGCGTGGGATGGCCTCATAAATGGGTGCATGTACCACCCGGCGATAGGGAATGTCCTCAGTGATTCGAGCGGGCCCGGCTCTGTTGGTTACTGCTCAAGGTGGACTTGTGCCAAGTCGGGCGCCTGTAGTTCAGCGGTAGAGACGGGGTCGTGGCTTCTAGAGGACCCGGTGCTGATACCCTACGGAGTGTGTGCCATTGTCCTAAATGTCGAGGTCATGTCTCAGAGTGGGAATTGTGCAGACGGCCCCGGCCAAGGACCTGATGAAAAGCAGGCGTTGGATAATGTGGCGCCAGTAGGATGCACCCCAACGTGCGGAGATGCGTCACTCCCGTCTCCCGGATCGTGCGGGACAACAACAGCAACAGTAGGTCTGACGAGGTTATCTTGAAGATAAAGAAACAAGCAATGGATGTGTTATCTGCTTTCGCTATGGCGAACAGGAAGTTCCACGAATACAGGGGATCGGGCGACGGAAGCGTGGCGACTGAGGAAGAGATAGACAAGGTAGGGAAAGAACACTTTGGAGAGGACTTCAGTATGGCAGACAGGCTCAAGCCGTCCGAAACATTGAATGAGATGGCCGAGGAGGACCAAGGTATGAGGGGACTCGGAGACCTCGTGGCCAAGACAATCAAGGTCACGACTGGAATCGAGGCCAAGGAGGACTGTGGGTGCAAGAAGAGGCAAGCGGCCCTGAATAAGTGGGTCCCGTTCCACAGTAAAAAGAAGAAGAAATAGCCCCCTTTGGTATACTTAGAGAAGGCACAACCATGGCAACCCCAGTAAACATATTCGACCTTATGATGGCCCAAGGGGCCTCGGCCGTAGGGCAGTCCCCTCCGGTTCCGCCGCCCCGTCAGTATATGACTCCGGGCATGTCAGACTACGTCATGGGGCAAGACGGAGCGCCGGTGGGCAGCGCTCCGTCGTTTGTTTCAGGCGCTGGAATGACCGGCAATAGGCCCCAGCCACTACCCCCACCAGACATGGTCGGCCGAAGGGGCCAAGGTATAGGCCCCCAAGTAAACCAAGGAACTCCTCAACGTGCGGCCAGCCCACTGGCTAGGCCCACTAGAACAGAAGACCCCAACAGGCGTCGAACTCAGATTGGCGGATATTGATATGGCTAGGCAGCGTAAGACAGACGGGCGGGACAACCCCAATAAGAAGCGAAAGAACGGTAAGCCCGAAGACCCAATCTACCCCGTGTTCCCTGATGTTCCGCCGGAGCAGCAGCCACCTGCTGGCGTCAATCAGATGTTCAACCCTACGCCCCAGAACCCGGCGACTAGGTCTGTTGGAAGTCGGAACAAGATGTCTCTTGGCCAGCAACTCGTCTCTGCTATATCAGACCCCAGCATGCAGGCTCGGAACAATCTGCCCCCCATTATGGGTATGGCAGACCCAGAACGCCGACAGGCACTCGCCCCGCCACAGACACCTTCCCCCACTCCTCAAGAGCAGGAGTCTATGCGGCAAGGTATCCGTGATCGACGCGATGCAAGCGTCCGCGAGTTCGACCAGCAGAGGTTGGGACGTGAAGTTCCAAGGTATGAATCTCAGATTGACCGGGAGCAGGGCAGGATGCAGGCCAACATGGCCCCCTCGCCTCAGGGCGCAGGCGGCCCCATGGATGAGTTGTACTCCCAAGGCCAAAAGAGGATTCAGGAACAGATTGCCCAAGAGCAAGCGGCTATTCAAAGCATTGCTCCACGGCCACAAACATTGGACCCCGCTGAGTACGACTTCCCGTCCGACGAAATTCAGGCGCCCGCACCTCAGGCGCCCGCACCTCAGGCGTTCAACGAGGGAGTTGCCAACAGGGGGCCCCTTCAGGTCCAGCAAAATACGCCCGCACCAATTCAAATGAATCCGTTTGACAGGTTGCGTGACCGAAACGTCATGCCGGGACAAACCAGCCCAGTGCCCCAGACCATCATGCCCCCTGAGCCGCAGGCAATCCAACCTGAGCCCGGGCCCATGGGACCACCGACCCCGGCCCCAGCGGCCCCTCCGACCAATCAGTTTGGCCAACCCATTCGCGGTATCTTGCCGCCCGAGCGTGCACCTGAAGATCCGAACCGTGTCATGGAACAGTTTGGCCGAGGATCTCCGGAACACATTCAGGCCCTTCAGGCGCAGATGCGTACTCAGCAAGTCGCAGTCAGTCGCCCAGAAGACATGGCCGACCCGAGACTTGATCACCTTCCGACAGGAGAACAGTACGACATGAACCTCACTCGTCGCCGATACGGCGAAGAGGCCATCGACAAGCGTGCTGGTGAACTGATGAAGGGCGATCCTCTTGGACGCACCGAAGCGGACGCCGTACGAATGGCGGGTCGAGAGGCTCTGAACCAGAGACGCCGTGATCGTGGCATGCTTGACCTCGACCAGATGGAAGAACGACGCGAAGGCATTCGTGACCGTCAACAAGAGATGTTCGAGCAGCGACGTGGACGAGAGCGTGGTGAGCGGCAGCAGCGTAGAGAACGAGATCGACTTGAGAGAGAAGCCTTCGAAGCGGGAATGTCTGTGCCTGAGTACCAGAGGGTGCAAGCGGAAACCGAAGCAATTTCAGCGCCGGAACGAATTGCCGCGGCAGACAGGGACCTCCAAAGGAAGGCTCTGGCTCAGCAGGGTGAGGAATCACAGCGATCCTACGACGCACAGATCGCACAACTTGAACAGCAAGGCAGGCAGTTTGATGCCACAAACCTTCGCGCGATTCAGGAGTTTGAACGAACCTCTGGTCTAAGAGAGAAAGAGTTGAACAACGCCGCGACGGCGCTTTCGAACGACAATGAATACAAAAACACCATGGCCAAGATCGCCCAAGGAGAGTTGGATCTCAAGAAAACGGCACAGGCATTTGCCGAAACCCAATTTGCCAAACGAGGCGAATTGAACAAGGCAGAACTTTTGACCATGGTCGTTCAGGCCGCGGCAGCATCACAGGGTACGTTCACTGTTTCTCAGTTGGTGGGCGAACTCGCCTCGGTCGACCCCATGATCAGCGAGATGATTGACCCGACGGTCCTTGAGAACGCCGACAAGATGATCGGCGAACGACGCACGTCTAGCGGTGCACGCTCGGCAGAGAAGATCATCTCCCTCGACACTCCGATGGATTGGATTGAACCATTCGGTGATATTCAGTCTGATTGGCTTGGGTTCTATATGGCCGAAAACACCGAGCGGGTCCAACGGGGATACTTGTCCAGCATGGACCAAGCCATCCATGAACTCGCAACCATGGAAGACAGGGAGGCTGCTCAGCAGGCAGCGGCAGACCTTGGACAGCGATTAACTGACGCCGGCTATGACGATACGTTTGACCCGGTGGGACTGGGCATTACGTTTGGAGTGACCCTTGCTGACCAAATGGATGATGCGAGGTCCGCGGGGTATTCATTGATCCAAACAATTGCCACTGGCGGCGACGTGGACTCGGAAGCCCTTCGGACCTACAACACAGAGTACAGGAACGTCGACGGGCAAAGGCCTTCTAGATTTCGACAGACCACACCAAGACGGAATCAGTAAAAAATGACTCAATTCATTGGACCGCAGGAGTTTCTTAACCAGAACTTCCTGAACGACGTGACTCAGGGTGCGCATAACATTGCTCGCACCGTCCCCAAACTCCCCGACAACGAGGAGCAGCGGAGGCGGAATGAGGAGATGGCAATGCGCGGTGTTCTCATGAAGCAGTCGGCTCAAGAGTCGATGCGGCAGAGGCGTCAGGAATTAATTGACGCTGGGATCATGAAGAATACCCAAGATAACCCCGTTCCCCAGACGGTTCTTAACCAGAGGAGGACTCCTCGGCTTACGATTGGACAGATCAACGGCATGTCTCGGAATGAGATGAGGTCGAGGATCGAACAGTCGGGACTAGATGTCATGGGAGACCAGAGGGGTTCTTTCTACAAGTTCCTCGATCTCATTGACCTGCCCAGAAACTCGGTATTCAACATTGCATTTACCGACAAGGGCGATCTGGAAGACTACGCTCTCGGTGCTGGCCTTATGGCTGCCGGCGGGGCGGCAATTGGAACGATTTTTGGAGCGGCGAAGGGTGCGATAGCAGGCATTCCCGGGGGCCCTATTGGCATTGCTGCCGGGGCAGGAATCGGTGCACTTGCAGCGGGGACCGGTGCTGCTGCCGTTGGGGCCGCCTCAGGATTCGGCCTCTACAATGTGGTGCTCGGGCCGGCGTCCATCATTGGACACGCCACCTTGAGTCAAGAGGACAAGAAGCAGATTCGGATATCGAGTGAAGAGGAGGCGAGAGCAGCCTTTGGGATGAGGCGGGTCTATGCGTCGGAAGTCCTACACACACTGGGAGTAGAGAACAAGACAGCGAGGGCAATACTGGGTCTCGCCGGAGATATCTTACTGGACCCGCTGTCCTATGCGACAGGGCCCGGAACCATTGCATCGTGGGGTGCGAGGACAGGAAAGGCCGGGATATACGCCTCCCGCGCAGCACGAATTCCAGTCGAAACCCGAGGGGTCAAGTGGCTGAAAGATGCGTCTACTGAGTTGCTTGAAAAGGGAAGCGTGATTAAGAATGACGCGGGGGTCGTGACCAGAATCGTTCTCCCAGAGAGTTCGCAATACAAACAGTTCGAAGACTTCCTTAACCACACTATCGTGGTCGACAATGGGGTCACCGGCGCCGCTGCCCAAGATATCTCCAAGGGCTTGAACCACTTGGGAAGGATTGATGAGGCAGTCGAGGCTGTTGGCAACGCGACCAACATGACCCGGAAGCAGAAAAAAATCGCACGGGACGCCATTGTGAATAAGGCCAGAGACAGGTACATCACGTACCGAAGCCTCGGGACCGTGTCAAATAAGAATGACGATATCGTGGCGGCGGTAGAGACGTCTCAGGAGTTCTTCCAAAGATTCCAAGCAAAGGCCGGGTACCAGTTTCATGTCCCATTCATGGACTGGATGGCACCGCTTCTGTGGAAGAGGATTGGCTACCGGAATGTCGGGACCAACATATCGATCCCCTCCCTCCGAATAGGGGATACCGCTCGCAAGTACAAGGCCATGAAACAACTCGGCGACCCTGAAAGCATATTCGGGGCCGCGGAAGCCGCGAAGCGTACAGCGATTGCGGCAGAAAACGCAGCGGAGTTGGGTCGGTTCGAGTCTGTTATGGCAAGAGCGACGATTGTGGGCAGGACGGCTGAAGCGGCGGCGGAAGAAACGGCAAGAGTGCTTGATACGCTCCCCCCGGCAGTGAGGGCTAAGGCACAAGTAGTCGAGTCATCGAAGGGCTACAAGAACGAAATCGTGATCCCGGTCACAGAGATGGATCACTCCTCTTACATGTACATCAAGGGCCAGAAGGGCTGGTCAGTAGACGGCGGTGAGGTCACAGCCGAGTTTGTATTCGACACCATGAGACTTGAGACGGCACTTTTGTCTCGACAGAGGATGGACGAGGTAGATGTAGTAGCCGACTCAGTCCGATTGTTCGAGGAAGAAGTCCACTACAGGCAAATGGCAGACGCTTACGAGGAGAGTGCGGCGTCTTGGAGGGCTGCGGAAAAGGATGCAAAGTCTTCGGTCGTCATAGGCGAGGGTCTTCCCCCTATCCCGGAAGAAAAACTAGATGAACTTCGTGACCTTTCAAATAGGGTCACGGAGGCAGAGGCGGACATGAGGTACGCCCTCAAGAGAAGAGACCTATCTCTGGATGAGATCGACGATCTACTCACGCCGAGGACCAGTGTAGTCCTTGATGCTATTGATGAGGTCCGGGGAGACTTTTATGCCCAAGGCGTCGGGATGTTTGAAGGACCGGGGTTCATGTCCCGGCTATTTGATGGGCACAACTCTAAGGTTTACAACCTGAACAATCGCCTTTCTGCACTCAGGAGAGAGGAGAGGCTGGTTCAGAGGAGCCTTGAAGGCAGGAAGAAGGCACTTGTTCACGGGGCAAGGGAGGATGCAACTGAACTCAAGGAAATCGAGCAGAGGCTTCAAGATATAGCGGAAGAGTCTGCGGATATCTTGGGCGAACTCCGCACGCCTTCCGCCGAAGCGGTGGCAGTGGGCAGGAGGGCGGCAGAAGCATTCGACCTGACAGACGAAGAGGCTGAACACCTCACCAAAGTGCTCGATGCCCTTGCTGACAATTGGTATGAGAGAACAAAGGGCAGGGCTGGAAGCAGAGAGGACTGGCTGAATGAGCAGTTCCAAGTCATGCGGGGCGGAAAGACTCCTGAAGGTAGGGAGGTCTTGTATCAGGGCGGTCGAATCACGCCAGAGGACTCTGAGGTTCACATGATTCACACTCTTAGCCCTGATGGCAGAGACTCGAAGTGGAAGGCTTCGGCCGAGCAGGTAATGTCGCACGCTGGCGTAACGAACGCAACAATGCGTACGGGTACCACTGTGAATCAGGCGGGTGACGCCGTACCGGCGAACGTCATCTCCATCAACCAGAGCATGTCCGAGGAAGAGATCTACTATTCCTCGTTGGTAAACGGATTCCTCGGTAACCACAGCGATGTTTCAGCGTTTATCCCGGGCAAGGGCGGTGCGCAGGTTCTAACTATCAAGAACGCGGACGCATCTTCCCTAAATCTTGGCGAAAACCTTGATTCGACAACCCTTGAGGACGGCACCGTAATGGTGTTCGGCGACAACAGGAAAGAATTCAAGGCACTAAGAAAACAACTGAGAGGACTAGAGAATGCAGAAATCACGAAAGAGCAAACAGGGAGGATCCGGCGGTTCTCGCCGAGCCAAGAAGCAATCGAGCAAGCCCTCAAAGAAGGTGGCAAAGAAGCGGCAGAGAAAGTCGCAAAAAGGAACCTCCTCCGGGAAATCGATCGAATCCATGACTTCCCCCAGACAGAATCCTTCCGCCCCTTCCGACCCAACGGCGCTGATCCTATTGGGGAGCAAGCGGCGGCGTTGAGGAGGGAAATGATCAGCGAGATGCAACTGACTGGCCAACTCCCCTCTCAGGTCATTATGGAGTACGGGACAATAAACGCGGTTCAGTCGCTCAAGGCCATGGGACCCATGAAGTCAGAAGACTGGCTCGATTGGTTCCGCTTGAAGGGGAACAAAAAGAACTCTTCTATGGTCGATCAAACTAGCCCATGGCCATTTAAGAGGACGCGTGCGGACGTGGAGAAGGGGACCGGCAAGGTACTTGGCAGGGCCGGAGATCCGCTTCGTGTTCCAGAAGATGAGTTGGTTAACTCTGGCCTCTTGGACTTTCTTGAGTCGAACAAGGCTGAAGTTATTTCTGGGAAGGAGATAGAGGACTTCCTCCTGTCCCACCAAATGGGGATTCAACTCACCGACTTTTCTGATCCCGCTCAACTGCAAAGAATGTTCAGCCCGCAGGTTATCAAGGAACAGATAAAGTCCATTGCCTTCGCCGTAGAGGAAGAAACTTCCCAGATAAAATCCATCCTTGAATCCATGCCGGCACACTTGCGACATAGATCGTCCAAGCATGTCGTCTCAGCCGAAAGTAGGATGTCGGGAAAAAGCATGGAAGCACTGGAGAGAAACCGGGAAAGGTACAGGCTCCTCTCATCTGAGTTCGGCATTCGCGACACCCGCGCCTACATGATCCATGAACTTCCCCCGAGCCAACAGGTTGAGTTGGATAGAAGACTGAAGAACCTAGAAATTTACCGAGATGCCCGGAAGTTCTTTGAGAACAAAACACCGGAACAAATGACGCGTGACGCCTACGAGGCTTCGCGTCAGTACAGCGAATACACTGAGGGGGGCGTGATAGGAAGGAACATGTTCCTCACCATGTCCCCGCAAATGATCCAGAAACACCCCATTGCGTTTGCAATGCAATTGAGAAGCAAACAAGGCGAACACTTCGCAAGCATCCCCGGGGCGATCGGATGGGTAAGGTTCACGGACAGGGGTGCGGATTTAAACATCTCTCCATCCGCAAAGCGATACCTGCAAATTGAGGAAATCCAGTCCGACCTGTTCCAGCAAAGCATTCTTTCAGATCGTTACAAAGATGACTTGAAAAATATCTTGTACGAAAATCTTGAACTCAGGAAAGCCGTGGCGGACAAGATTGAGGGCATCAATCAGGGCTTTGTAGATGTAATCGCAAGGTCCGGGTTAATCCCAGAAGAAGCCGTCGCCGTAATCAGGAAGAGCGGCTGGAGGGACAAGGACTTTGATTTGGCACTAGAGAGATATTACGCTTGGAGGTCCAGCGTAATGTCCGAAGGGGGAGACGATAGTTCGTTGTTGCTGGCAGAAAGTTTGGTGTCCGCCAGAGTACAACACAGCACCCCGGCGATGCCGTTTGCAAACCCGGCCGACCTAACTTTGCCAAGCGGTCGGCCAATAAGCCAGTGGGTGAAACTGTCCGCCCGAAGGATATTGAGCCATGCCGCGAAGGAAGGATACGATGGGGTCATTACCCCTGATAAATTTGTGGTAGAGGAACTGACCGGAGGAGCCCTCCAAGGATGGATGGCCCGCGTGGATGATCCTAATTTTTCTATAACCGAAATTCAACAGCGTCAATTAAAGGCAGCGTCAAAAGAGAACATGCACCTCCTCCCTTTGCCCCATAAAGGAGGTAAGGACTATGGGTTTAACTACCTTGGACTTGAGAAAGTCGACGACGACTATCTCAAAGGCATAGATTCTCCTCCGGCGCCGGGGACCTCAAAGGTGATTAATGATCACCCAGATGAGTCCGCTTCGTCATTCACTGTAGTTGCCGACGAAAAGGGCACCCTGTACAAGGTGACTCCTGAAACGACAAACCTTGGGGACATGTCCAATGTCATGAGGGGGAAACTTGGTGACATCGACTTTATGCACGCACTTGTTGGGGTTGGGGGTAATTTCAACAAGGGTCTCAAAGTCAGTATTGATGAAAAACTCCTCGTCAATCCCGCGTCGATTACGGGGCTCAAGTCGAACATGATGACGCCCACCAGAGGTACTCTGAATCCCGGCCTTGCAGCGCACATTGAGAAGATTGACGAGGTGGTCCCTGAGATCCTCACTGAAACCGCGGGTCGAGCAGACGGCCTCCCCCTGTTTGAGAAGCAAGAGATCCTATACTCAAGAGACTTGGACGATGGCGGAGCCCTCACAAGAGATGCGTATAAGTTTACCGAGAACACCTCTAGACGCCGTACCTTGGATAGCAGGATGGGCCGCAAGGGATCGATGTTGTTCCAGATGGGTGAGGGGGACATGGCCCGAGCATCGGTTGAGTTCACGGAGGATGGCCATTCCCTCATCAGGGCACTAAATCAGCCGGACATCGGATCGTTTGTTCACGAGGTAGGCCATGTCCTCCGCCGGAACGGCCTGTCTGATGAAGCCCAAGATGCCCTTGAGGCAAGATACGGCATCTTCGACGAGTGGGACGAGGCGTCAGAGGAGGATTTTGCTCAAGCATTCATGGCATACATGCAAGGTAAGTCCCCGGTCCCAGAATTAGATGACGCATTCGAAGCCATTGGCGGAGCAATGCGGAAGATATATGAGTCCTCCTACGACAAGCCGATTAACGGGTCCCTGAGGAGAGCACTTGATGAGATGTTTGGAGCCACGAAGGAAAGCAAGGCGGCCTCCAGAAGAATAAGGTCTCTCAAGGCAGCCAAAAGAAGCGGTGAAAAGAAACAGAACGCAGTAAGGGCCCGGGTGGCTAAGAAAAACGATCTGATCAGCGACACAGATGAGAAGATGAGCATGGCTCTCGATGCACGCAAGGAGGCAGCAGTCCCGATCCAAGAAGAACTTGATGGGCTCAAGTCGACCATGCTCCACAAGGGGTCTGAGGTCAGCGAGAAGTACAACAGGATATTCAGGGACCTTTCCGGGGCCGGCCGACGTGGGAAATATGCAGGCCAATTGGTCTCCTCGTTAAGATACGCAAACGAGAACGTACCCGAGTTTCATCGAAGGATCTTCTTTGAGGATTACGACAAGAGCGTCGGGTTCATCAGAGACAGATACAACATGAACGCTGAAGATGCGAGCCTTATCCTTCACGCCAAGATAATCGAGGTGGACGCCAAGGCCGGAGACGTGTACGGCTACCACCCGGGCGAGAAGATCTTTGACGCCAAGGAAGAGGGCAACCTTAATCAGGTCATGGACAGATATGGTGGGCGGGAGAAAGTCTGGAATGACCCGCAGGTCGAGAGGCTGGCGAAAAAGGCCCAAGAGATGCAGAGGGAATTTCTGATCAAAGAGTCATCCGATGGCGCCTTGCAGATTGCAGATCCCAGATTCGCCTACATCGGACTAAGGTTGACAGAAGACGCACAGAAGGCCGCTTGGGCTCAGAGCGCTAAAACCAGAGAACTAAGGGACGCCGCTGCCTCTGGCAAGAAGATCAGCGGGGAGGGCCCGGCTTCTCAGCATCGTGCGACGAACAGATACTTCTATAAGACCGACAACCCCAACCCCTATTGGACAGATCCTGAAACTGGAGAAGGGTGGGATTTCATCTGGGCTGGACAGGTAGGCAGCCGACCTCTTCCAGAAGAGTTTGAAGCGTACCGCACCGCATACCTGAGAGAAAACCCCGAGGAGATGTTGGCAAAAGACATATATGACTACAACGTCGGAATCAGGGATGCTGGCGGGTCTCCCGACCAATACATGCCAACACCCGGGTGGTCAGGAGATGCAATTGGGAATGCCAACGGTCCCGCGTGGATGCCTAAGCCGTACGCCACGAGCCCCTTTGAATTGAATAGGCCTGAGATGTCGCATCGATTTGCTGACATGGTAGGCAACGAATACAAGGGTCAAGTCTGGGAAACTGACCTTGGCATCCTCCTTGGGAAGAGAGTTCGAGAGCACCACAGGACCGCCTCCGTTGCAGATTTCGTCAGGAACATCATGCCGGAGATGAAAGCACTCTCCATTGATGAAGTCAACGACGCGGTGACAAACCCAAGGCAGGGCACAACAGTAACCAAGGGTGGCAACGACCTGATCATCAACGGGATCCCATATCGAAGGCTGAGCAACGAGGTTGCAAACAACCGAATGTTTGACCGCCTCGTCGGATCGACCTCGAAGACCCACTACTACCCAGAAGATGTGGCCTCTGCTCTTGAGGACTATGTCACCAAGATATCGGATGACCAGAACCTAACGACAATCGGAAGGGCGTTCGATTACGTCCAGTCCATGTGGAAGGGCTCAGTGCTCATGAACCCCGCTTGGACAACCGTCAATGTCCTTGGCGGGATTATCCACTCAGTTGTCGTGGGGGGGATGAACCTCTCAGACTTTGCGAAACACTTGCCCGCTGCACGACGGATGGCTCACGCATTCCACTTCGGGAACCAAAAGGGTGGGTTTATCCCAACCGGCCCGGGTCTAATGTTCGATGATGCCAAGAAGTACGTCGTCGCGGGCGAGGAAATGACCGAGACCCAACTCGCTGAGCACCTCGTACGAATCAATGCGTTGGATGGAAGTCAGGTTGCAAGAGAGGTAATGAGCCTCCACCGAACAGCATTCGGGAACCCAGACGCATACGCCAAGAAGACGGTCATGGACCAAGTGCGAAACATCGCGACGCTCGGCCCCGTGGGAGCGTGGTGGTTCAAGTTGAACGCTTCTATCGATGACACCTTCAGGACGGCCGTGTATCTTGCACGCAGGGACAAGGGGGACATGCTTGAAGACGCTGCCCTTACCATGAAGAAGGCGCACTTCGATTATGGTGATTTCACGAAGTACGAGGAAACCATTGGCCGTAGGGTCATCCCCTTCTACGCTTGGCAAAGAAACAACATTGCACTCCAATACAAGATGCTGTTTGAGAAGCCGGCATACGCAAACTTCTGGACGAAACTCAAGCACGCGATGGAAGTCGAGGGGCTCGATGAAGAGGACCGAGTCCCCATATTCATGCTCCCAAGATGGATGCGAAACCAGTTAATGATCCAGACGAGCAGTGACGACGGGACTGCGAAGGGTCTGGTATTGTCGAGCCTCGTCCCGGTCCAAGATCTAATCATGACTGGCCAAGGGGTATTCGGGACCGAAGGCTTCAAGGATATGATCCACTACTTCATTGGGTCGTCCTCTCCTATCTTGAAGTCCGTTTTTGAAATGGGCACAGGACAGCAGGTATTCGATGGCCGCAAGATAGGTGACCCTGATCTCGGGGAGATCTCAATCACCCAGTACGTGGCCAACCAAATAGGTTACTATAATAGTTGGAAGGGCCTCGAAAGGTCCCTCACGAGAGATGGAACCGAAGGCCTGTTGTGGCGTTTGGCGGTAAGGGGGCGGTGGCAACCGCTGGACATCGACAAACTTCAGGCCCAAATCAGCGTTGACAAGTCCGAGGAGATCAAACTCCTGAGGAGACAAGTCAACCGAGCCATGAATGAAGGAGATGAGGAAAGGGCTGAAGCCATTGGAATGCGGATCATTGATCAATACCGCACGCTCTGGCATTCAGGCATCCGGCACAGAGTTCCCAAGGAACTTTGGCCTGAGTTTAATCGAGAGGGAGGAATGTTGAGGCAAGAGGGGCTACCTAGCCCGGGCCGAAACGTGCCTATCCAGCCTGCTACTCGGTAGCAACCATGTCTAATTTAGCAAAGTTCGCGGCGGTAAGTTGCATACATGTACCACACGCGGATCCCAACACCAAGGAATGGCTCCTGTCCCAAATCAAGGGTAGAGGCCTCACGCATTTTGTTGTTCTTGGTGATCTTCTTGACGCTGCTGCTGCATCGGTGCACCCTGATGAAGCACTCCATGTCCTCGAAGACGAGTATCGGCAGGGATCCGAGTACCTCAGAGATATCAGGTCGGCCCTGCCCAGAGGGTGCAAACTGATCTGGTGCCTTGGCAACCACGATGACAATATCTTGGCCAACGACGCCCGCAGGATACCCCGTAACCTAAGATCCCTTGTGCACTGGAACAGCCACCCTGAATATGGGCCTGAGTTCAAGAGGTGGAAGCAGATCCCATACGTCAAGAGCAAGTCCGGGACGTACGCCTTGGGGCAGGTCCTTTTCTACCACGGATTCGATTGCGCCCAGAACTCCGATGAACTGGAGGGGCTGCAAATGAACTACATGACTGGCGGGCACGCTTGGCGCCTCACGGTAAGGGGCCATACGCACCGTCCAACGCCAGTTACGCAGGCTAAACGCTCTGGAAAAGTGCTTTTACCCCACTTCTACGCCAACGTGGGAAGCATTGGGATGGGCCATACGCAGCCGGGCTACATGAAACGCAAAGATGTCACGCAATGGGGGGCCGGAATCCTCATGGGTGAGTGTAAAATAGGCAAGAATCACAGGTTCCGCTCTCGTGAGTGGGACGCAGAACTCCTAGTTAAGGACAAAGACTGATGCCCAAGTATTCAAAAGGCAAGACGACCGTCGACAAGAAGACCGGCAATAAGACCATGCACGGATCCAAGGAAGAGGCAAAGAAGGTAGCCAAGAACTCTTACAGTAAGCCGAAGCGAACTCGTCTGGGATACTGATGCCGAAGAAGAGGTCCAAAAAGTTCGTCACCCCCTACCCTCTTGTGTGGGTGGAGTGGATTGACTCGTGCGAACCTGCGGACAACTCTGAGGTTGAGGACTGTGACATTCCAGAACCCCAAACCATGTACCAAGTTGGCCACCTAGTCAAGGTGACTGAAGAGTATGTGAGCATAGCGGGATGTTACAAACCCGGTCTGGGCACATACGACTATGTCATCACGATACCCCAATCGGCAATCAAGAAGATCAGACGTCTAACCGGAAAGGTGTGACATGTCAGTAGAGTACAGCGGAGAGACGTTTGAGGGTTACAACAAACCTAAGAGAACGCCCAAGCACGCCAGCAAATCCCATGTTGTCCTCGTCAAATGTAATGGCAAGGACAAGATGATTCGATTTGGAGAGCAGGGCGCCAAGACAGCGGGAAAGCCGAGGCGAGGTGAGTCCGAGGCTGACCGGAAGAAGAGGGCTTCGTTCAAGGCTCGTCATCGAAAGAACATCGCAAAGGGCAAATGCTCTGCGGCCTACTGGGCTAACAAGGTAAAGTGGTGAACACCATGTCAAAGAAACGTCCCCGAAGAGGGGATCAGGGCACGTCAATGCCCAAGAAGTCTGGTCTGACTGAACGTCAGGAGCAGACTCTTCGCAAGCACTCCAAGCATCACACGCCCGGCCACATGAAGTTCATGCGTAAGGCTATGATGGAAGGCAAGACATTCACCGAGGCTCACGAAGCCGCTATGGAAAAGGTAGGCAAGTGATGGCTAAGCGAGGCTTGTACGAAAACATCAACGCAAAGCGAAAGCGAATCAAGGGTGGGTCCGGAGAGAAAATGAAGAAGCCCGGTGAAGAGGGCGCTCCTACCCAGAAGGACTTCGAAGATTCAGCCAAGACCGCCAAGAAGCCGCCGAAGAAGAAGCGTCGAGGCGACTAAATGGCAAGATACCCGGCAGCACCAAGATAAGTGCTGCCGGGATATCTTATACCAAGATAAATCAGGATCCCTTACCGATTTCAGTCGCACTCGTGATAGTGCGAGTCTGGAACACGGTCGAGTTATCCGCCTTGAAAACCTTGCTTGATCCGCCACTGGTCGTCCACTTGTGGGCGAAGTGAGCGTACAAGAGGTACAAAGCCTTGCCGACAGTGAGGTCTGAATGGGTCTCGCCCATGGCCTGAGCCAAGTTAATCTTGACTCCGTCAGTTCCTGTGTCCGCAAGAATCGCATCAATATCGGTCTTCAACTGTTCACCAAACGTGCCTCCGGTCGTGTGGCCAGAAGTGGCCTCGTCCCAGATGGCATCTGCAATTTCAGCAATTGCTGATGCCGCGAGTTCGTCGCTAGTGATCGCGTCAGTAGCAAGGACACTCGAAGTGATGGCGTCATTGGCGAATGTTGAAGCCTGAATCTTACCGCTGGACAACTGCTCAGTAAACAACTCAAGGTTGTTCGCAGCAGCAGCGTCACCGCTAATCTTGGTTGCATCCACAGAAAGGACCCCAGCCGTGCTGGCATTGACGACTGCTTCGAGTTCGTCTGCTGCCGCACTGTCCTCACTGATCGATGCGATATTGACGCTGAGAAGACTATTCTCAACGACGGCTGCGGTGCCATTAAACTTGGACACGTCGACTAGACCATTCGAATCCACGTCCAGCGTGTTGCCGGGAGTGGTTGCTCGAACAAGAGAGTCCACATCAACTGTGCTGGTCTCCACCGAGGCCATGTACTTCAGTGCGGTTGCACTGGCGTCCACGACTCGAATGATGTACCGTCCAACTGATCCGAACTCACTGGCCCCAATACGGAGGGCGTACATGCCCTCTCCCATTTCCTTCCAGTCATCCGTCGTAACGGTGTAGCCTGTGTAGGAAGTGGCTGATGCCAGACCAAAGTCCACGTCGATGGATCCGAACGCAACACCAGTGATGCCTGACTTGCCGTCAGTTGCACTGGTAAGGCGAACAGGAACCCAACTGTCAACGGATATCTTCGACGAGAAGACGGACACATTGTTCGGGTTGTTCACCACATCGTCGATGGTCGATTCGTTCACGTCAATGGAAGCGAAATACTTACTCGCATTCCCTGACGTGTCGACCACCCTAAGGAAGTACCTTCCGGTGGCACTGAACTCGCCAGCACCAATTCGAATGGAATACATCCCCTCTCCCATTTCTTTCCAGTCTGCTGCCGCAGGTGAATAAGAGGTAAGAGAGGTAGCGCCCCCAACGGCAAAGTCAGCGTCTACCGACCCATGGGCAATCCCTGTGACAGGAGTTGTCCCATCCGCAGCACTGACAAGCAGCACTGGGATGAAGGTGTCGGTGGCCTTCTTGCAAGAAAAGTTGGGGATCTCGTTGATGCTTGCAGAAGCAATGTCGTCGATCGACGACGTGTTTGTTTCCACAGCAAACATGTACTTGCCGGAGTTGGTGCCCGTCCCTGTTACACGAACGAAGTACCTTCCCACGGCAGTGAACTCTGCTGCTCCAATGCGTAAAGCATACATGCCCTCTCCCATTTCCTTCCAGTCCGCAGCAGCGGGCGAGTAGGCTGTAAGAGAGGTCGCCGACGCAAGGCCGAAGTCCACGTCGACGCTTCCATGCGCGAGACCTGTAATCGCCGTAGACCCGTCAGACTTGTCTGTCAGGTACACGGGGACCCAAGTGTCCACATCCTCTTTGGCTGTGAACACGGGAATGCTGCTGACACTGAGGAGGTCGTCGGCAAGATCATCAAGATCATTGACTGTGACTTCAACAGCGACAACGTACTTGCCTGCGTTCGGCGTTGTGTCACCGATACGCACGAAGTATCGCCCGGTTGCAGTGAACTCCGCTGCCCCAATACGCAATGCGTACAGGCCCTCACCAATCTCTTTCCAATCGTCAGATGACACTGTGTAGGAAGTAAGAGATGTGGAGGAGGCAAGAGCAAAGTCAACGTCAACCGCACCATGCGCAATTCCGGTCTCACCAGTGATGCCATCCGTCTTGTCGACAAGCAGGACAGGGATCCAAATGTCCGTGTCCTTCTTGCCTGTGAAGACGGGCACCGCACCCGAGCCAGATGTATAGGCGGTGTGAATAGCCATGTGCTATCCCCTTTCTGGCGGTCGGGATTAGGCGAACGTAATGAGCGGGCTCACGAAGGTACGGTCTCCGACGGTAATCTCAACCTTGTACTCGTCAGCGCCAGACGTATCTTCGACAGCCATGACAAGTTTTCCGTCAGTGTCCGTACGAGCATGAGCAAGAGCGTCGCCAGTGTGCTCTGTCATCATAACGCCCGTCGATGCGGTAAGGTCGGTGTTTGCCGTGTCAAGAGCACCCTGTGAAGCACCGGAGGGGCTTGAAGTTGTAAGTGCCCACAGGACGGTGACTGCCCGACCAAGGTTACGACCCTTGAGGTCGAGAAGTTGGGCGGTCACGTTAATCGAGTTGCTGCCTTCAGCGCCGATCGTCCACTCCACATCGAAGCACATGGAGTTCAGTTTCTCCCATACGCTCGTGAGGTTTCGGGGGCTTCCGCCCTGACCGGTGGTGTTGCTGACTGCGTCAGCGTTAGTCCGGTTGACTGCGTCAATTCGGTACGGGGAGTTACGGGTTTCTGTATTTCTCTTTGCCATTGATCTTTCCTTTCAATCGGCTTTCGCCGGGGCTACATGCCCCGATTGATAAAGACCCTGCCGAGCGCGGTACCACGCTCAACAGGGCTAGGGGGAGGACAAATTGTATGCCGTAGATTTATCCGGCATGGTTACGGGACGTGATGTACGGTCGTTGAGTTTCTGCCACGACCTTTCAGCAAACGCCCTGAAGTCTGGGAACCTGTCATCGACATACTTCTTGATACCTTGGTCCTTGAGCGTCTTCTGCCTGCTCATGTACTCAAGCACAGCCTTGCCCGGATCTTCACTGCGAAATGCGTTGGCAGACTTCACAGTGGCCGAAATAAACGGCACAAGAGACGAGGTTAGTGGGAAGTGTTTGTCTGGAGTCAGATCCATGTACGTCTTGATCTGGCTCCCCCTAACGATGTAAACGGTAAAGACCAAGCGCTCCTTGTTCCAAGCAAGGTTCGCTCCGCAAGACTCGTTGATCTCTTTATCCAACCAGACAGCCCCTACGCCCCCTCCGTCTGGTGCGAGTGTCAGATCACCTTCGAGTTGCCTATACCTTCTAAGTGGCATCCTTGAATCCTTCTGCGTCACTCTCATAGTCTACTATTTTTTGAAGGCTCGCGATTGACAAATGTTCAAGCAAGGCCTCGGGCACCCCGTAAGCCTTTGCTTGCTCTATCAATGACAGTCGTGTTTCTTCCAATTCCATGTCCCCTCCTGTGCAGGCGGGGTGGCCAGCGACAGCCACCCCGCCCTCAACCACAAGGAGTATATGGTTTACAGCGTTGAGTCGAGACCCATGACGCGCACGTTGCGCTTGGGACCGACGTTGATGAACGCATACAACTGTTCGCCCTGTGCTTCGAATTCCTTCGAAGGACGGCCGTTGTTGTCAGCACCGTAAGCGGTGTTGGTGTGGTTGTATGAGGTTCGGCTCCACATTCCGGCCATTTCGCCGGGCAGGAAGTCGAACGAAGCGCCACCGGGGAAGGGCTCAACCATTTCCCAAGTGCTCATGTCAAGGAAGTCGATCACGCCGTAAGCGGCGAGGTCGTCAACCGTGAGAGCAACGGTGCCGAGGGTCGGATCGTGAAGAGTCCAACCGTCGAATCCGAAGGCCTTGTTCATCTTGCCACCGATGTCCGACTGAAGTGCTGGGAGCATGGTCATGCCCGAGTCCTTCTGAAGGAGGTTGATGGCCCGATACTGGTCGCGGTTCATAACCATCATGCGCTTATCGGCATCAAGGTAGGAACCGTTAGCCCAACCGACTGCCTCGCCAGCCTTACGGAAGTGATCTTCCGTCAACTGGACTGCGGAACCACCAGCCGAAGCGTCGATACGAACCGGCATGAGAGGCCGGTAAGTGGCGTCGAGACGGTTAGCAGCCGACAGACTGAAGTAGGACTGCGAGGGGTCGAAGAAGTTGTCAAGTGAACCACTGATGGTTGCAGCCGTCTCAGTTGTGCCGGAACCCTTTGTGAGGACTCCACTGAGATAGACTTCAACCACGTCGCCCGCGTCAATGGAATCATTCAGCGCATTGAAGTGAGCGAGGTCAGATGTTCCGTCATCAGCAACGGTATTCGGTGACGACTCGATGGATACAACGATTGTGTAGTCAACAGGATTGACATTGACAACACGAACATTCTTCATGTCGTGGACGTTGTCAGTGTTGTTGTACAAGTCGACAAGATCACCGTCACCAATGTGAGCGATAGCGCAGTTGGACAACTTCAGGATGGCCGTAGATTCGCCATCAAGGTAGGTCGTCGTTGCACTGTCGTACAGGTCACTGTCGTTCTTCTTGACAGCAGTAACAGTACCGAGTTTCTGGTTATGCCCGTAGTGGAACGAACCAGCGAACTCTTCTGCTACATCCTGCAAGCCATCTTCGATGTCCTGCTTGATGTAGTCGCCAGCGCTGTCCTTGAAGGTGGCGTCCGTCTTCTTCTTGATGTCATACCAAGAAGTCTGGAAGCCAATCTGAAGGGCCTGAAAGTCGTTGGCGCTTGCATCAGTGTGATTGAACCGAACATTGTAAGTGGCGTATGCGCCGGGTCCGGGTGCCGGAGCGGGTGCCATGAGGTCAGTCGTCAGACGTGCTGAGCGGTTCTTGCGTGTCTTCATGGTGACTTCCATAGAAGTACCAAGGACCTTGCGCTTAGGATTGCGCGTGATCGCACGGGTGGTCTTACCGAATCGCTTCAGGTAGTCGCCGATTCCCGGACGATAGAACTGCTCAAAGGCTGCCGACCAAGTTGTCAGATAAGTCTGAACGTTGGAGGAGATAGCCATCTAAATGGCTCCTTTGAAATTATTGAGAAGCCGGATTGCCAGAAGAATCAAGATCGTTGAATTTATCTTGGGCCCACTGGCGGATCTGCTCGTCCCGTTCGTCCTTCTGGTCGCTGAGGTTTACCTCTTGACCATCGGCGAGGGGTTGAGCATCCGACATACCTTGTTTGGATGCGGCGAATACGGACATCGCTGCTAACTCTTTCAGTCCTTCGAGAACCCTACCTTGGACTTGTTCAAAGGCTGCTGAGTCACGCAGAGGCATAGACTTGCCACGGAGATTTTCCGGGGCGTCATCACCGTAACGATCGGCGGCGCCATAAATGGCGTTGTCGATTGCGGAGGCAATGATCTCTGCTGCTGCTGAACCAGCGCCTGAGTACGCCGCATCAAACACACTTCCGTATTCCCCGACTTCAATACCCTCGAAGATCGAGGACAGGTCGGAAGAGGAAAGAAGTTGATCAATCATCTTGCCCTCAGCCTCACGGCCAAGATTGTGGCTAGACACGGCCTCATTGAGACCGATCTGACTCTTGATCCTCTGATCGATCATCTCGGGAGTGATCTCTTCAGAGCGGTGTGTGTCACGCTGAGTCTGTTGCGTCTGAGGGACGTAACTGGATGGCTGACTCTGCTGCTGGCTGTTCTGACCAAAGGAGGTCTGAAGAGCGTCCGCAAGAGAGTCAAGGTTCGAATAGCCATATTGCTCAGCGAGCGACGAGAGCCTCTGAGATTGCTTGGCACGGCCTTCGGCCCTACCAAGTTGCTCCTGAAGACTCGTCAATTCGGAACGAGACACCATATCTGCTGGGGCCGAGGCCGGAGCAGACTGTTCTGAGGGTGCGGCTGCTGACTGCGCAGGGGCCGACGCTTCGGTCGGGGCTGCGGAGCCTTCAGGGGCATCCATTGACAAGTACCTTTTTCCAAACATGTTCATCATTATATCATCCCCTGCGTTTTATGAAAGCCCTAAAGGCAAACCACCAGCGGCGCCCATTGGATTTGTAAGTGGGTTTATCGACTCGGGCGCCCCTTGCGGAGGCGCTTCCCCAAACGAAACCGGGGGCGGGCCTGCCGACAAAGGCGGGGGGCCCGGCTGGCCCATTGCCCCCTGTGGCATCTCTTGTTGCGGCGGCTGGGTCGCAGCCTGCTCTGCTCGTTGAGTTTCAGCGTAGACGCTGAACTGGAGAAGCACGGAGCGATTAAGCCTCTCAATGATCTGGAGATCTTCAGGAATAGTGTAATCAAGCCCAAGGACCGCCTTGTTCACGCAATACTTAAAGACAACTGGGTCAATAGCGCTAACGCCCTTCCACTCGACTCCATTAACAATCTGCTCGACAGCACGATCACACCAAGATATTGTGTCGTCGTGGACATTGAGGATCGGCTGTTTGATCTCAGCGGCCATTCCGATCCAATACTCCTGCGGAGAAATGGTCTGAGTCTGAAGGGCCATTTGGAGTTGCTGCTCACGTTCCTGAAGGCTTCTTGTTGTGATTGATTTTTCACGAGCGCCAACATTGAAACGGATTAACTTGGGTTCGAGTTCATTGAGAGTCTTAAGATCAGCCGGACTAAAACCGTGCTTGTCGATAAGACGCTTCAGCATCCTGTTCGGAGTATCCATGATCGACCGAACGGTGCCAAGTGTAACCTTCAGCAACTCCGAGTAAACCTTGGAATCCTTTTGAATAATAGAATCTTTCACCGAGCCGGCTTCTTCGAGGAGCCGAAGGGCGTATTGCTGGGGAAGGTGTGTCTTGCCGATTCCAAGATTTGCCCCGGACAAGTGAATCTGCTGCTGCATTCCATTGGCCAAGTCACTGCCGATGAGCATCAGGTTATTGTCCACGTTGCCCATGGACACCATCTGGGGTGGCCTTCGGTTTTCGGGGCCACGGCTGTCGTACTGAAGGACTGCTCCCACGCCGGAGTTCAACTTGTTCATGAACTCGTCTGGGTCGACGGTCTGTTTGTCGACAAGCCACTGCCCGTGCACTTGGGCAGAGATCGCTTGGAACTGAATAGACCGAAGCATGTTGATGAGATCCTGAGTGGTCATCATCACATGAGGGGCACCGGCTCCTGACACCGAGTCCGCACGCGGGAAACAATCCAACTTGAAGATATGCCGACCTGTATGACCGAAAGGGTTTTCGGGTTTATCGAAGTTCAGGACTGTTCCTCGCCCGCGAACTTGGTCAGTAGAGGCATCAACAACGAAGTAGCACGTAGGCCAATTCGAAGGATCCCTTGGATCCCGCTCCAGAAGAGTAGACAGGCGAACGGCCTTCGTTTTTCTGTAAGAAGAGTAGGAAAGGTGTAGAGCCGTTCCTGTCAACTCAGCAGCGCGGGAATAGTATGGTACAAGATCTTCGACCGTTGGGAGTTCTTCTTCCTTGAGTCCGTAGTCCTCAAGTGGTCCAAACATCTCTACGAAACGATCTACCGTCTTTACTTGGTCGAGCATCAGAACACTGTGCTCAGACAAGTCCCCGCTAATGTTTGATGGATCCCAAACGAGATCCGTGAGTGGCCATGTCGTCCACCTGAGCCACTTGTCGTTCACCTCGATCGGCCGGCCATCAGGACCCTTAATAGCCTCGCTCTTCAGCGATTGCTTCTTCTGGGATAGTTCGAGACCCAAGAGGTGACTTCCCTCGATGCACCTCATGAAACTCGCGTGGGCGGCTGCCTTTGTAAAGCAGGCGTCCTCTTCTATCCCAAGAAGAAGTTTCTCGCAGACGTTTGCTAACCGGTTTGCCTCGGAACCCCAGAGGTGTCTAGGGGTCTCGACCTTGGCCTCAACCTTCGTCGGGTTCAGGTCTGCCTGCAAACGCCTAATCAATGGGCCGACTTTATTGTCGACAACGCGAAGTTCGCGAGTCTGAAGGTCGTAGTTTTCATCCCATTCATCTACAACCAGATCGCCCATGTTCGTCGTCGACATGCCCTTCCAGTGCTTGCCGTGCGCGTAGGCGACTCCAAGAGCAGAGTACACTGCAAGATCCGAACGGGTCATGCGGTGTGCTTCTCTCAGGTCGTTAATTCTGTCTAGGATTTCTTGGGGAGTTTTGTATTTCTTAGCCATTTGGGCCACCGACCGGATCGATTACAGTTCTGCGTAGTCCCCTATTACCATGCTTCGGGTCACCTGAAACACCTCGTGTTTCCCTTTGTTGCAGGCGCTCTTCTTCCATCTTACGTGTCTCAGCCTTGGCCTTCTCCGCCTCAGCCTGAATCCTGTCGATGTTCAGCCGCTCAACATCCAATTGATGCTGCGCACTGGACCGCCCCGCGTTGTGGTAGAACCGGCTTTCGTCATGGACATCCATGACGAGAGCGATAAGGCGTTCCTCAAGGCGGGCGACTACTCTCCACTGCAAGTATAACCCAACCAGAGAAAGGACAGTGATTGAAACAAGCAGAACAGGAACTAATGAATCCATCTTTTCTTACCCCATAAACCTTGTGTTCGATTGCCTGAGGAAGCCGATGGTGGAACCCCGCCTTCGCTTCCAGTTGTTTCTCGATTCCCCGTTGAGTTTACTCTCGTAACGGGCAATCTTGTCTTGTCGAAGCGTGGCTTCATACGCCCTCCGTCTTTGAGAGATCTCTGGGTGCTCGTGCACCATATCTTCCAAGAAGAGGTGTGATACATCCGCCAGTTGCTGTGAAATGCAGTCAAGTAGGTTCAGGTCAGAGACTGTTCCTGCCCGCAACATCTGATTGGCAGCCTCGGACCACTCCGGGTCCATGGTCAATTCGAGTTCAGCACCTTCCGATAGACCTCTACTGAAGATACCGGGGAACATCACCTTGCCGCTCTCGATCAGTGCCGAGTATTGCAGGAAGCGATCAATCTTGTTGCCTCGACCGGGTGCCCTCTTATAGACCACCTCATCGGGGATTCCCTTTACGTTCACGAGCATCTCGGTCGTAGCGTGGAATCCACCGGTTGTCTCGATGACAATTCGGTCGACCTCGCTTCGCCCATCGGCTCGCCGTCTGCTCTGGTAGAACTCGGAGATCAGTTCGGTTATGGTGTACTGACTAGCAGAGATGTCCCAGTTCTGTAGGAACCAAAGCGTGTGCTGCTCGACGATGAGGCCGGACGGGAGAGTAACCTCCATGGGTCCGTGCACACAATACGTCATACCAGCCTTGTTCGATCTCCTCGCCTCTGTGCCCGCTGGGTCCACTGACAGGCAGTATTGACCGCGAGCGAAAAAGTTCTTGATGTGGTCGGGAGCAGATGAGATGTCTTCCCACCACTCCTTCTCGTAGAACCAAAGTTTTGAAATCTTGCGAGCCGACTTGGTGTCGGGGTCGTTCTGAAAAACGCACGCATAGTCGTTGGGCCCAAGCGAGTGATACCATCTTTCCAAGAATCGCTCGTCGTACCCGGCCTCAGGCCAGATGGGGGCGAAGTTTTCTTCGGGGCCTCCGGCGGGAATCGACAAGTAGGCGAAGTTGGTCTGACCCGCACGAAGCATACGGACCATCTTGCCCAGAATGTCGTCGTCATGCCAGCGTGTGCCGATGATGAAGAAGAACGCCCGCTTCGACGTAAGACGTGACATCCACACCTTGGTGAACGTCTCGTTCGTTCGCTGGCGAGTGGTTGCCTCGCGGCACTCCTTCTGGTCGATGATGTCATCGCCGCGAAGGCGGTGAATCGTGACTCCCAGCCTCTTGCCGTGCAAACCGTACGAGTTGCAGTTGCCTTCCATCGCCATGACCTTGCGGTTCTTCAACACCATGGTCTGGCTGTTGTTGACATTCCAATCCATGACAACCTTGGGGAACAACGCACGGCGGCGGCGACCCTGAGGCATCTGGTCATTGAAGTGTTCCTTGATCACCTTCAGACGGCTGGCGGCCATGTCCTCGGAGTTGTGCACGATCGCACCATTTTCATCAGGTTCGAGACAGATCGACAGGATTTCGTCGAAGATCATGTACCACGACTTGCCGTGCCGAGGGGGAATGACGATCATCACGCCCTGAATGCCCGCCTCGTTCTTGTACTCGAACGCGATCTCCTTGACCAAGTCGGCCAAGATAAGATGGTTGGGGAGTTGAATGAAGCCGTACTCGCCAGTGATGTCACTGCGACCGACGTACATCATGAACCGCAAGGTATGAATGTAACGCCACGCTTCGCCCTCTCTACTCTTCGGGTCCAGCGTCGGGTGGTCCTTCTCGCTGCACAGCCTCCGAGCCGCCAGAATCTGGGATAGCGTATCGACCCAACGCTTTTTTTTTGCTTCGTCAAGAAGCCGGATCGCACGCTCGTGCCCATCGTTGATTCGGTTGATCAGCACCTCAAGCGTCTCTTGGCTGGCTTCCATCAATTGATCGAAGTCCTTGATGTCCTTGAGGCTCAAAGTTTCAGGAGCGTACGACGCAAGATCAATGCCGAAGTGCTTGGCCTGCTCGACGCAACCCTTCAGCATGTCAGCCTCCATCGGCCAACGGAACCCGTAGTAGTTGAAGTGCTGGTCAGAGAAATCAATGATGCGATCCCGCTCCTCGATAAGATAAGCGGGGTTTATCTTGGTGTTCTCGTCGTCCAGCCAAACCTCCTCCTTGCGACCCTTCCAACTGGGACGCTCGGAATTCGGTATGTACGGCAACTCCATGCCGTGCTTTGCAGCCTCACGCTCACTTGTGGCCATCGAAGCCTTGTCGGACTTAGCCATTAAGCCAATACCTCGTATGCGAGATCGCACAGAATGATGATTCTTGGCCAGTACAAGAGAGCGATCATTCTGGCAACACCAAGTCTACATCTCTTACTGTGAATAGCAAGAAATCAACTTCCTTATCGTCAACAGTAATCGTGACGGGGAGAGCGAAACTCGTCTGGTTGGACCACTGAATGCGAGAACCCTCGCGAATCACGGCACCATCGCCGTACTCGCCGATGCCCGTGGTGATCGGATTCCCGTCGTTCGTGTCAAAGCCCTCGACGCCGTAAGGCATCTTGATCACCGTACCGGTGTACTTGGGCTGCTGTACGGTGAGAATGATCCCGGCTTCGGTTTCTTTCTCGCCTTCGTCTGCTTTCACAAGAAATCTTGTGCCGATAGGCCATGCTGTTGGCTTGGTAACTTGCAAGATAAACTCCTCCATGTTTGGGTTGCTCGGCACAGTGTACCAGAAAAATGTGAAAATTCGCGACAGGCAGGACATGACATACAGTGCACCCCGGGGGTCAGGGGTTGTCGCAACACGCGCACGATACGGCGCGCGATCCTACTTCCCGCGTTCCGCTGATCACGCCGAGCCCGGGGCGGCGGCATCGCACGCCGAGCCCGGGACGGGGCGCCCATCCACCCGGTGCCCCATGCCGGGTAGGGTGGGGGGT
>UEXM01000088.1_pt2 | contig 48266 bp, 50 predicted proteins | sample 1796661 | NCBI WGS metagenome assembly UEXM01 (sample SAMEA4772469, study PRJEB27181) | metagenome | reverse complement strand
TTCCTAATGAGTCTAATCTTGGTCAAACACCCGACCTCCTGTTACCATAAGACCTTCCGTTTCTACTCATTTCCATGCGTATCAAGTCACCTATCTCTTTGGCTAATGCGCGCTTGTCACTTCTGTCTGTAACGCCGCTTACATTGATGTTGACTGTGACTTCTCCGCCACCACCGCCAAGTCCTATACCGGAAGGGTTGTTTTTGCGGTTTAAAGGAATAACTGCTTCGGGACCATCTTCACCTACCATGGCAAGAGTTGGTGAAGTTACATAACCACCCTTTGCTAATTTTGGTATCTTAGGTAATCTAAATTCGTCGCCGCCAATCTTAGGTACCCACTTAGGTATCTTGAAAGACAGTTTACCTGTTAGGTCGTTAAACAAACCAATGATGCTGTTAAACGCTCCTTTGAAACCATTTACAAATCCTTTACCAATAATACCCGGCAAATCAAGGAACCAGTCTTTTAGACTCTCTCCGCCGTGAATAACTCTTTGAATAAAAGATGTTCCAATAGCCATCAACGCTCCGAAAATACCCGCGACAAGACCTACAATCAAACCAATAACCATTGAAAGCAGACCTAAAATGGCTCCAATAAGACTTCCAAGCGCGCCTACTATTCCAAAGAAAATAAGCCCTACAAATTTTAAAATACCAACCACTATGGCTTTTACAACATCGAATATTTGAGTTCTAAATCTAATGACAAGTGCTATGATAGCGGCGACAAGAGCGACTTTAGCGGCTATTAAAATACCCGGACCAAGGAGTAACACTCCAATAAAAGTAGCAACCGCGCTAAGAACAAACAATAACACAGCCTTTATGCCTTCACCGGCACCCATAGCGAATGCTACCAAACCTGCTATACCTCCAATCAAAAGACCGATACCTAACATTACCTTGGCAAAGGCTGTGAAAGCCGCTACTTGTATACCGGTCACCGCCGCAAGAGTCGTTGCTTTCAAAAAGACGAAAGCCGCCCCTAACGCAAAAACTAAACCTGTACCAACACCTATGGTCAAGAATAGATTGTCAAATTCATTATGAACTATTTGAAGGGTTCCAACTACTAACACTAAACTCCCTACCATAAGACCAAATCTAGCACCAAAGACTAACGCTGCAATACCTGCGCTAGCCATAGCCGCCGCTAAAACATCGAATGCCGCCGCAGCACCACCTTCATCTCCTTCCCCGTGTATGACAAGCACCAATCCCTGCAAAGCATCGTGCAACCCCGGTATATCTTCTGTGAATGTAAGTAGAGGACTATTCGCCCCCTGCAAAGCCAAAGCAAATGCTGCTAGAGCAAACCCTATAATTAAGAAGATACTAAGTAAAGAAAACAAACGAACAACAAACCGCGTCAGTATACTATTAGATTTACTCAGTATTTTGTTGCTTAACTTTTGCGCAAGACCAAAACTAATTACGGATGCAGTAATTTTTTCCAACATAGTCATATTTTTTCTATTCTCTTTAGCCTGCTCTTTAGTCACGGATGCTTGCGCTCCTGTTGCAGTAGTCACCCTCATGATTGATTTAGCGTAACTTTTCATACTTATTGCTAAACCATAAATAGGACTCTTTCTCACCGCTGTACTAAGTTTGAGTTTTTGTTTTTCAAGCAACCCCATGCGCTTTGTAGTGTTTTGACTAAACACTCCGGTTTGTTCCAATTGCTGTTTTAGTTTCTCTAAGTCAGCATTCAGTTTAGCAACATCAGTCATCTTCTCACCTCTCACTCACTAAACGGCATTGGCCCGTGTGTTGAGCCTACGCGTGTTTTGCTCTTTGCTCCTTCGGTCGCTTTCTGCATTTCTTCGCCTTTAATCTTATCTGCGGCACTAGCCCAAATGATAGACTCTTCAAATTCGCGCATACTCATTTGCCATACATCTCCTAATGTCACACCGTAATGTTTAGCGACATAATAAGCCGCCGCGTTGAACGCGTCATCTAAACTACCTTTTTCGGGGTTACGGAATACTGCGATAGTATGCTCTACTCGGTCGCCCCATCCGCTAAAGGGTTATTCAACAAATCTTGCGGTTGAGGTAACAAGGCTGTAATTTGATTTGCGATGAAAGGTCTTAGTGACAACATCTGCGGGATAGTTAAGCGCGGTTCCATCTTGTCTATTGCATTAACAAACATATATTTCCAATAGTTTCCTAAGTCAATATCAACAGTTCCATCGGTTGATATGGCGACAAATGTTTTAATTGCATCTTGCATCTGCATGAAGGTTAATTCCTTCACCCACACTTCTACAATTACATCTTCGTCTTCTTCATCGGCTCTTATTTCATGCTTAGTCGCTTGGCTGTTCACCAACAACGACATCGGGTCTGCTATCTTTGGCATCTGTTTCACTTACTCCCTCATCACTTGTCGCGGCTTCTTGCGAAGGAACGACTTCATCCACTTCTACTGCCTCAAGTGAGGGGGCGTCGGCTTCTATTAGGCGAGTAATGAGTACCGCCTTTTTACCCTTAACATCAAGACTGCGCGCTCGTAAAAGTGCTTTCAGTTCTTCAACTGTCATGGACTCGTAATCAAGAGGTGTTTCCTCCACAACCTCTTCTGTAAGTTCTTCTTCTTGTAATTCTTCGGGAAATGGGTTGCCATCTGTTTTTAGTGCTTCGGGGTTGAAAACCTCTTCAACCTTTTCAGCCTCTACTACAAAGGTTTCCTTTGCTACTGCACGGATGTGAAGTGGTCGTTCACCGCCGATGTGCATATCGCGCTTCATGAAGAACACCCCGATTTCTCGCAGGTTGAGCCTTTTTCTTTGCATTCAGCGCAGGTCTTACAACCACGACAACCTTTACAGTCGTCTTTACACATACTTTCTTTCAGTAGCGTTCCCCAACTTTCTCTAAACGGATTTATCTCACTCATTTTATCACAGTCCTTGCATTTGCGCTAAGTCGCGCTCCCCTCTTTGTAAGCGTCTTTGTTCTTGTGGCGTAGGCCCTTCTCTATATCTTGGAGAGCCGTATGGATTTGTTTGAGCCGAGAAAACATTTCGTTCTATTTCTTGCCTCTCGCGTAAATTACGCGCCTGTTGGTCTTGTTCTTCTTGTGAAGGTTGATGCGAAGTGGAAAAACCATCAGCAAATTGTTGTATCTTTAATCGGTTCTTTTCTTCGTTATGTGTATTGTATAAATCTGCCGCACCCTGTGCCAAATGTGCTTTTGGCTTATACGACTTCTGTTTTAACAAAAGCCATGCATTATCCATCGGATTCATTTTATCCACCTCACATGTGTAAGAAAGCATCATGAGATATTACTCTCACATGCTTTGGCATAATCTTCAACTCACTCTTAATGACACCTTTATCTTCCGGTATCGGTAGCGGTGCTTCGGTGATTATGTAATCATCAATAACAATGATGACTTCTTCGCGGTTAGCACCTTTACCTGCTTTAGTAAGAGTTAGTGTAATAGGTTCAGTAAAGCCATGCTTTCTGTTAGTCCTAAATTCATGGAAAATAAGTGGGTCGGATGCAATGACTGACATGGACAACTCGTATTCCATCGTTTTCTCAATCATGAGATTAGCATTTCTTGACCCGCCGAATGGTATCTGCTCAAGAGAATCACCCGCGGTGTTTCTATTTTCGGCTTCGCCATTACCGCGAATAGTGTAAATCGCTTCTGCGTTGTTGTTACCTGTCAAGTTGAAATTAGTAACCTGCGCGATATTGATACCAAAAGAACTGATTTGACCATTGTAGAAGAAGTATGGCTTTTCTGTATTAGGTGCTATACCTGCTTTCTTCCTGTTCAATGCGCTATTGCCTATGTTCTCAAACATACGGTGTGCTGTGTATCTGTCACCCTTGTTCGCGTTTTCAAGACGACCTGTATCGGTGTAGCAGTAAAGCGCATCAAAGTTGATTGATAGTTTTACTTCTGCATCAGCGTCAGCCGCTAATGAGAAGTCCTTTACCTTACAACCTTTCCAAACGCGCGTAAGTTGCTTGCTGTCGTTTACCGAACCCGGTGCCGCGACGCCTTCATTGCTTCCGTTGAATGAACCTGTGTTGTGAGTTCGTATACTAGATTCAACGCTGAATGATGGTAATGTAGAGCCGGAGAATAAAAGTCGTGATTGTCTGTTGGTGATTGTGCCAAAGTTAGCGGCTCCTGTTTCAAAGTTTGGCGAGCCGTTGCTTGAACCCGCATCGTATTTAACTCTCCTTAGAGAATATGCACTAGCAAGATGGTTGAAATAAAATGGTTCTTCAACATGTATGCGTCGAGTAGTTGCATCAATGTAAAGCACTTGTCGAATTTCAGTTCGTTCTGTGTTCTCCATATCTATACCAAGACCATCAGCACCCCATTCTTTTGAAGCGGCGGCAGGTGTGTCTTTAGGAAAATCTGTTGCTGTGCTATCTTGAACAATAACATATTCACCTGCGACGAGGTTAGAAAGTGTGCCTGTGTAACCGATGAAAGTGTCACCTGCGGCGATGTCGACTTTGCCATGTCCACTAGGGTCGGGAGTCATTAGTGCGCTTGGAACATCAATAACTTCGCGACCAAGTGAGTAATACAACCAACGCGCGCTGTTCATCATGATTTCTAATCCACCACCTTCGTTAGAGAAACGCTGTGGTTCTTGAATTACAACATCACGACCAATACCTACTACATGTGACCTTTTCACTTCTACCTTGGTTTCCGGTAGAGCGACGGTAGCAGCAAGTCCGATAAATTGGTCAGTAAGAACAGACTCATCGGATGAAGCGGCTTGTGCGTTATATGAGGAACCTACATCAATTGTCGGCGTTCCTACGCTATCAATCAACAGTTCATCGTTGGCAAGTGAAGTTGTGCCTGTGGTTTTCATAGCAGGTGAAACTGTGATTGTAGCCGCGCTGTTTGCGACGATAGTGTAAACATGACCTTTGGTGGCGTTGTCATCAGCGGAGAAAGCACCACCTCCCTTTACGCGGAGTTGCGAACCAACAAGCATTCCAACAGGATAACGAAGTTGAGATGAGCCGTCGAAGAAACCTGCACTCGCGCCGGTGAATGTTATAACCGTCCCTGCCCCATTGGTCGCGAAACGAAGACCGCCAAAGCCATCAAAGGCTAACGCCAATCCACATTCTTTACCGAATGTTACTTCGGATAGGTCGCCTTTATACACTGTTGATGCCATTTTTATTGTCCGCCTTAGTTTACGCGATGAGTTCGCTAAAGATAACTATTTCGACTTGGAAGGTCATGCGATGTAGCCTCTTCGTTCTATCCGAAAGGTCAGTTCGCATCTTATAGAGTAATCGGTCAAAATTCGCTCCATCGCCCTTTCTTTGGCTATGCACGATGCGCCGAACCTCATCTTCTAATTTCATAAGATGCTTTCTCCCACTCATTGTTCGCGCGTCAACCGTGACATTTATGCGCGTATGAACGAAGTCGTAGAATACTTCCGGCTGTTCTTCGTTGTGAACAGTTTCGTAGAGATATATAGCGTCTTTGTCGACAAGAGAGAACCGCTTACCTCTACCCGGTTCTATGGTAGTTATATCTTCTATGATAGGAGTTTTTTGGTCTGTGTTACCACGATTCCAATTGTCAGTAAGAATTTTTTTAATTAATTCAACTGATTCAAGAGCCAAGTAAATCACTCCCTAGTTGTGATTGAGCGCGTGCGTGTTTCTTAGCAGTATCTACTATGCTTTTGAATGTGTCACTACCCTCATCTATTTTTTTGCCGTCCATGCCAATGATTTCACCATTGCTGTTTACAGCGGCACCGTAACCAATAGCCGCGGCATCAAGAAAGATTCTACCCGATTCGTGGAATACGCTGTTCTCTCTAATTATCATAACATGTTCGGGAAGAACCTTTGCGATAGCCTTCTTGATTATATCTTCCATTATTGACCACCACCAAATAAAATGCTTAAAAAGTCGGGGTGGTTGACGGGCGACGGCTTTGATAATATATAATCCATTTTACACTTACCGCATATAGGTTTTGTTCCGCTTTCAACTGCATCGGTTGTTTCTTCACCGCATTGAGAACATGGTTGTGGAGGGTTTGCGCGATAAGCCCTATTACCTTCGGGTCTATTGCTTTGCGATAAATAACCTTGAATGCGCGGGTCTGTTTCGGGGTCGTAAGCCTTCAAGACTTTCCACGCTTCTTTCATCGGGTTCATAGTATCACAACACCGTCATTATTTCTGTATAGCGCGGTAGTGTTTCAGCGACCTGTGCTTTGAATAATTGATACTTGCTACCCAAGTCCACATTCTGCGTTCCTTCGGGTAGTAGCACGCTTCGGTCATCGGACAGTATCAAATCCATCGCGACTAACTTAGTAGTAATGTCTTCAATCGCTTTCTCAACATACCGCTCTCCGTAAACATACGACACCTTTACAGCGTTCCATGAAAAATAAGGATATGAGTTGTTGAAGTAAATGACACCCATGTCGTAATCAGCCCACCAATCACGAAGTCTTGCTTCGTCACCTGTGGTTGTGCCGACATAATCAATCTTGAATTTCTTTTGAATAAGAGTAGTACCGTTAGTCGCCGCCGCGCTAATATCAGTTCCTCCGAGGTCTACAACTCCGTTGAGCGTTGTTCCTGTAATGCTAGTGTAATAACCGTATGCGCTACCTATGTTGATGATGCCGAAAGGCACAAGCCCTGTGACATCAGCGACGGTGATAGTTGAGGCTGTTGAGGATTGAACTGTGGTTGACACATCTGTTGCATTAGAGAATGCTATACCTGTTGATGTGCAAGCGTAAGTAGCATTTTCACCTGCTTCCCCTCGACGCATAGAAGTAATCTTCAATTGACCTCCACCGTAATCAGCGTTAGCCGACGCCATAAACTCATGATGCACATTTGCTGTGATTGTCCCGTCAGCCTCGGTCGTATCTTCAAATACAAACGATGGACTAAATTCTGTGGCGGCTTTACCTTTACGCGCATCTTTGTTGATAAGGTCAGCCAACTGTTGCGCTGTACTTACATTGTCAAACTGTGCGCGGAACTTAGAACTCCCATCACCTGCTGTGAGTGTAGAAACACCACCACCACCGGGGCATAAGAAGACATGGTCTGTGTCAGCAGTCAGTTGAGTAAAGTCATTAACTTTCAATCGTATCTCACCCGCGGCTATTTCTCGATAATCAGCGCCTTGCCATATCTCTAGCCTCAACACTTGTTGAACATTGCGGAAGTAAAGAGGTACTGAACCGACATAATCAGTATAGTATCGACGACGGTATGGTTTGTAAGTGTCAAAGTTAAGATATTCAGCAGTCTGCAACATAGGCCGCCAAGCGTTATTTGTCAAATTATCAATCTTATCTTGTGTTCTTAAGATGAGAGTTTCAACTTGTTTACGCGTAACGCCTTTGCGCTTACCGTTGGTAAACGATTGAAGGTTCTGCACTTGCGCGTTATCTGTTGTGGTATAGTCGCCTGTCAAAACTCCCGTGAAAGAAAGACGAACATTGCCGGAAGCGCGAGCAATCGCTGTGATAGTTCGCTCTTCGCCCATTTCAGTATCGCTAGTAATTTCAATCTTGTCGCCTACTTCAAAGCCAACCAATCGGTAGTCTGCGGGTGAAATGTCAACATCTGTTCCACCGTCTTCTGCTGCTAAAAAGACAGGGTCGGGTAAAGGAATTTGCAGAATGTCTGCTACCTTTTGTGCAGATGTGTAGTAAAGCCTGTCGGGGAATAGAGGTCTACCCTCTCGCTCTCCTGTTTGAAATACTGTCGGCATTAGACAACCTCTTCGGTCTTACCGAGATTGTAGTCCATAGGTTTCTTACAAGCCGCGCATCTTTCAAGATAACAGAAATGAAGCATACCGCAATGTCTGCAACGGGTACCTTGACCGATGTTGACAATATCTCGGATGTTACGCGTCTTAATGTTTTGACGCTTGATAACACCTTTCAACTTGTCCTGCTCGTCGGTCTTGACCATCGACTCTTCTGCTTGCTTCCAACCTTGCTTCTCAAGGCGGCGGAGTGTTTCTATATCCATGTCGCTCACCCTCATGAGGTGACGACTACAACATATAGATTGCCCTGCATGGTATATGATGTTATACTCTCAACTGTTTCGCCGTTGGTATAATCATCAAGAACCTTTTGGACTCCACCTGCAACTGACTCGCCTGTTTCACAAGCCTCGTTAGGTGTAAACTCAAACACTTTGGTATCGGACAAGGTGAATCACCTTATCTCTTACCAATCGCGAATAGTTTTCCACCTGCGGCAACTGCGGGGTCAGCGTGAACTATTGTAGTTCCGTTGATTGCGGTTGTCGCGTTTGGCCCTGCACTACCTTTGATTGCGCATACTTGAGCGAAAAGAATTTCACTCATGAACGCACCGAGGTCTGTACTTGTATCGCCGTTTGCTACGGTGCCTGTTATTACTATCAAATCGCCTAATGTATGTGGTCTATTATCACTTGTAAATGCCATTATTCATCACTTCCTGTTGTTTGTGCTTCTTCGCCTTCGGTTATAGTTTCTTCGGATGGGTTAAGATGCTCGTCAATTAGCGCGAGTAGTTTTTTCTTAGTAGATAGAGATGAAGCACCTTCAATGCTATTCTCTTCCATGTAAGTCAATATATCACCTTTTTTCCAACCCATGTCGGGTAGACCATCGTTGCCTAAGTCTACTGTTTCAAAAGCATGTCCTTCAATTACAAAGTCTGCTCCATCGACAGCAGCGCGGTTAGTATCAAGCCATTCACTTGATACATCAACCGGCTTACCCCAAATCCACCAACCTAATCGACCCATGTTCGCGCCGCTTCGTCGCGGTCCTTTATAGGTTATAGTTGGCAAAGAAATCACCTCATGCCAATAATAATTTAATCATCATTGATTCTGTGGTTCCTGTTTCGTTCTTTAGAATCAAAGGTGTTCTCTTGTGAATGACTACATTGTCACCAACGGTATAGCCCGGTGCTGCTTCAAGAGTCAAGACTGTGGATGTAACACCCGCAAGAACTCCGATAAGTCCACCTTCGCTGTCAAGAACTGTGTCGCCGATACTGATGTTGGCTACCGCAGTTGAAGCACCGCCGCTACTGTCATCAACAGTAATAGTGATGTCACTTTGTGCGCCTGCAACAGTTGCGTTACCAACAGCAGTTGATTGTGCAAGATTGATGTTTGTTGCGCAAGCCGCACCAAGACCTTGAGCGGATGCGTGCATAATTTCGCTGCATTGACCGGATAGGGTCAGTGTTGCGTCATTAGCAAATCCGTTAACATGCAGAACAACCAATCGTGGATTGAATCTGTTTGTTCGGTCTGTTTGTTGTGGCCCAAATGAACTTGTCAAAGATGAATCGCCCGGATAGTTTGCTCCTAACCAAGCGGTTTCGTCTTGGTCGACTCCACCTTGTAGTCCTAAGTCCATTTCGACTCTTAGACTGTTTGCGCTACTTACTGTATATGTTATTCCTCTATGTGTTATTGCTACCATACTTAATCACCTCATTGTAAATCACGAATGCTACCACTAGCACCAAAGAAAGAACACCATAGTTCTCCCATAGTTCTGTAAAGCCCCTCTTGTCCAAGACGGTTAATCGCGAATGGGTCACCGGTTTCAATACCGGACTCATAATACTGTGTTGGGATAGCAGTTTGGAACCATAGGTAATCTGTGTCAAGGTAGTACATACGAGATAGTGAACCTGCACCATCTTGAGGCATGTCTTTGGTTGGGATGATTGGGACACCGTTGTATGTAGCAACGATAAATCCTGCTTCAAGACCCGGAACACCCTTTACACCGTTGTAAGTTGGAGTAATTCTCTTACTGTCCATGAACCTTTGTTGGGATTGTAGAAGTTGTTGAACTCTCATTAGAGTGTCGTAACCAGTTAGGATAACCTTCGGGTTACCACCACGGGTCCAAAGTTGTTGAAACAATCCGTCCATTTGATTTAGAGATAGGTTTCTGTTAGTGCTTGAACTAGCCGCTACATCAACTTCTGCGCTGTGGAAATCTGCTGTTCCGTCGCGGGTAATAGAGTAAATGTCGTGGTCAGTAGTTGAACTTACATGGCCTGTACCTGTGGTCATCTTGTCCGGGTCGGAAACCAGTCTGTCAAGAGATTCAAAGTCGTTACCAACAGGTGTGTCTACATCTTCAAGAAGCATTCTGTTAATGTGTTCAGCGTGATGCTTACCCATTTCTTCTTTTAGAACTTGTCGAACATCGCCCATTCCATCATCTTTGTCGGATAGGAACATGCTAACTTCGGACAGGTCAAAGGTGTGAGCCACAGTCTTTGGCTTTGCTGCTACATGCAAGAACTCCGGTCGGCTTGTGTCCGGTAGAGTTCCGTTTTCTGCAATTCCTCCACCCTTTGTGAAGTCAGCACGCGAAGTTAGAATTCTCCAACCGCTTCTTTCCCATGGTTTCTTAGGTAGTATAGAAAAGGCATTGAACTCTTGGTTCAATTGTGACCATACTTTTCTACCGTAAATTGCTTGATATGTACCTGCTGTCGAGGACATTAGAGGCGCGTCTGCCTTTAGTATGTCACCGGAGCCGTAGGTGTACCCTGTTGAGGATGCTCCGCCGTAGTAGTATCTTTCCATGTCTTGTACTGTTCTTACATAATTTCTTGCCATTAATAATCGCCTCCTGTCAACGCTTTATTAGCAAGTCGGTGGACATCGTCCCACGACATTGATGCTAACTCAGTAGTTTCGGGAATAGTTACGCTAGTAGTATCAGCAGACTTAGAGATTAGAGTAGATTCTGTTGATACATTGTCTATTCTACCGTTAAGTGCTAGAACTGCTTTCTGCAATTCAACAAGTGGTGCGCGAGCATCAAATTGTTGCTTTGCCAATGAATCTGCTTCATACTTTTGCTCTTTCAAGAATCTGTCAGTAAATTGGTTGTTAAGGTCGGATTTGAACTGTTGTTCTTCCGCCGCTGCCTTGAAAATTTCATAGGCCGCTTCAACTTCTGTTGAAGAAACATTGCCATGATTCAAATAATCACCTTTGATAACATTCTTGTTTCCACTTGGAGCGGAACCAAAGTTAGGTTGTGGTCTTTTACTAGATTCACCTTCACCTGCTCCTTCAAGAGAACCTTGTCCTCTCATGTCGTAAGCACTTTCGCCCGGTCCATAGCCTTTGTTAAAGTGGTCGCGTGCAGCGTTAGGGTCAAACCCTGCGCTTTTCACGGTTGACTCTAACCAAGTCAAGTAATCTGTTGTTATCATATCATCTGCTTTATTTGTTGTCATGTCATCATCTTCTCCATACATCATATCTTCCATCTCCTCGTCATCTTCGTCTTCTTCGCCGTCATCGTCGCGAGGTGGAGTCTTTTTCTTTGGCTTGTCGTCACCGAATGGGCCGGGTTCGCCGTCTTGGTCGCGGTCGAGAGGGAGTGGCATATCTGCCGCGTCTTTCTCTTCCTTATCTTTCTTCTTTTTGTCGTCGTCCTCTTCTTTATCTAATTTCTTAGATAACCTTTCAAGTACGCTTTGCAGTTCGCTCATTGGGTTCGTCATAGTATCACCTGTGTCTTCCTTGAGAATCCTAAACTGCGCTTCGGGGTTAATACCCTTCTCACAAATAGTGACCTCATGGAGTTCCATGCGACGAATTTCACGGTAATCACCGCGAGTTTGGTCGCTTTTGTTGACACGCTCAAAGGCTTGACCGCCTATTGAGAATGACCGCAGGCTTCCCTTACGGATTTCGGATGCAACTTCGCGGGCTTTTTCAATATCTCCGCGCAGTTTAATGACTACGAACATTCCTGTGTCGTCTACTTCGGACTTCCACAATCGACCGCTTGAATCAGTGTAGGAAGGAATGACACTTCCTACTTGAATATTAGAGTGTGCTAGTTGAACATTACGAAAACCATCTGCTTTCATAAAGTTACCAAACGCATCTTTCAAAGCACCGCGAGTGATTAAATCACCTTGCTTATCAACCATCTCAACTGATGCGTAACCTGCTACAATTAGGTCATCACCGAACCCCTTCAAAATGATGGGATTTGACGAAGCACTAGGTGCCGCAAGAATAGCCATTACAGCGCGACAGTATTTCATGGTATATCAATGGAACTGTTTTCAACCGCTACGACACCTTCGTCTTCTAGCGTTGCAGTTTCCCCTTGACTTGTTCGCAGTCTGCTTTTTTTCTTTGAAGTTGCAGGTTTTATTTCATCGTCGCGCCTGCTTTGCGGGTCGAAGTCGGGCATAGTATCGTCGCGGATATTTTCAGTAGGCCCCTTTGGAGAACTGTCAAGACTCGCATATCCTATACCCAATCCTTGCACTCCTGTGCTAGTAATTTTTTCTTTAGACAAGTTATCTAATCCGCGCTCAAGTAGTTCAAGCCCTCTTTTGATTAATTCTTCTTCTTCTTCAAGCACTTTCTTAGGTTTTTTAGTATGCCCCGCAGGTGCTTCGGGGTCAACTTCATCGTATTCGGGGTCTTCTCTATCTTTCTTTTTATACAGAAGAACTGCTGCGGAAGTTTCCCAATACGCTTCTTGGTCACGCGCTAATTTAACAAGATAATCGTTACCCCACACAGTCGATTGAGGTTCTACTACCCAATAATCTCCTTCTTTTTTTGTCTTACAAATAACTTCATCATCAAACGCGGCGAATGTAATTACTATGTTGCCTTTAGACATCTTTACGCTTTGAGCAACATGGTGGTCACCGGATAGAATAGACAAAGTTTCAACGCTATCTGCTGCTAATGGTTCGTTTTCAGTTGCTTTGGCCGACCTTATTCTATACACAGGGTGTTCATTTTTAGACGCGCTAACTCCTGTACAAGATACTGTTATGTAATCACCGACCTTGATACCTCTCCCACATTTAGCACTACCGACATTCATGTAATGCTCGTCGCCTAACTGTTGAGCGCGCTTGCCATAATTTTCCGGGTTCATGAGTGGTCCGACTCCTATCGTGCAATTTTTACCACTACGCGATAAAACAATGACATCTACCATTTTTTCTTTACTTAACAACACCCACTTAGGGTGTCGCGGTTCTCCTTTCATGTAAGTAGCGTTAGCATCTCTAAGGAGAATATCTTGATTACCCTCTTTACGAAGACCCTCAATAGCGACTTTTAATCCTTCATCATCGCTACGCTTTGTGTTGATTGGTTCGGGTAATTTGATATGCTCACTAGACTCGTATTGGGCGCGAAGATGACGGATGCGGTCTTTAGTTGGCATGTTATGCGTATCTTCATCGGCTGTCTTCAATAAATCAACAATCGTCATCATGTCATCATGCAGAATTGCGTGAACTACGAAATCCTTCTCATACACTCTACCAACTTCTTCTATCAATATTTTATTTAATTCAACTTTACCTTCGTCATTGTATGCTGATAATTTTTTACCTTTCTTTGTCGCGATGACATGTTCCCCTTGAGGATAAAGACTGATTACCCAATCGCCAGTAAATCCGCGTAGATGTTGCATGTCTTCTAAATCAAAAATTCTATGCATAAATTTAACAGGTCGGGGTTTACCATCTTCTTTGTAGAGTAAACTATCATCTATGACCTTGTCAAGCGATGTGAGTAAAGTGCTATCTTGTAAACTACCCGCACCTTCCGCGAGTCTACCGGATGTGGTGTTAGGGTTGCTTTCCATAGAAGGACTCCAAGTTTGATAATTGATGTGGTTAGAAGCAGTAGGGTTGTAAGGTCTTAAGTTAGGATTCAAACTATACATAGCATTCTCCGGTAAAAATAAGTTCATTCTTTTATTACTGGGTGAAGATTGATTGTGCTTCTCAGTTTCAGTAAACATATTACCATCTCTTAACGCATCCATATTGATATTTATAGGAAGTCTACAATTATAACCGTGTTCGTATTTATGCAACTTAGATGTGTATACAGGAGGTAATTTAGCACCGTCTAGTGAATTACCAAGCACAGGCACAGGCACATCGTCGGGGTCTACTTTGACAGTTCCCGTAATAGGTGAAGTTTCGTCGTTTAGAATGTGTGCTAAGTTTCTTAAAGACTGCATTTTACTTTTATCTTTGCTAGAACCTGTTGGGAATATACTGCTTAATTTTCTCATCTTCCCGCCTTGTTTAACACTTCTACCTAAGAAACCAACATCGCTACCATATTTCGTTTGTTCCATAGCGTGTGTTAGCATATTGTAGACAACTTGGCTTTCTTGATTCAAACTCAATGTATTGCCATGTTCGTCTTCGACATTACCTCCCCCGTTCAACAAATGGTCATGAAAAGCGTGTATACCTCCTTGGTTATGAACATAAGAAGAGCCTTTTCTATTGCTAGGTAAATTACTTTCAACAATAGAATTATCGTTCATATATTGAGCGTAACTATTAACAAATCTTTTGTCATCTGTTAATCTTCTTTTGTCAGTAGTAAGAGTCGGTCTACTTACTTCTCGCGGTTTTTTGGTCTTTTGACTAGGCGCGTATCTTGCCATAAAAGCATCTTCAAAACTTATTCCTTGATTTTGCGCGGCTTTCTCCACTTGGTCAATTATTGTATTGAAAATTTGAATTTGAGATTGATTTTCAATTGGCTCCCCTGTTATACCTTCGGCTAATTTAGAAAACAATTTATGCCCTTTGGTCTGTTTGTTGCCGAAATGACCTTCTTTTATTTTTAAGAACCCGTCAGCATCTACGCGTCTATTTCTTGGAACTGTCATGTTTGTTAAACCCGTAACATCTTCTTCGGATAAGTGTTCATTTATTTTAGTGTCACTATCGAAGCCATGATAAGCATCACCGTTTAACAAATTGTAGATTTCATCGGGTGAGAAATTCAATGCTATGTGTTCAGCAACATGGGCTAAATAGCCAGTAGCAATGTACGCTTGGTTATTTTCTGCATCCGACATGCCATCTTTGCCAAACAAATCGGGGTGTAGTCTTTCAAGAGCAGGTTTCAAAGCATTGAATATTTTTTGAGTCACGCCGTGAGTTTGATGCGCGTGTTTTATTTTTCTATCAGCGTGTTCTCGCTTGGAAGTTATTGGCCTTTCAATGTCTTGTTCATTTATTTGCGCTAATCTCGCTCTTAACATATCTTTTATTATATCATTATTTGTTGCTCTCATTTGATTTAATATATCATTCTTATCAGTAAGATGCAAAGATGCGCGAGATGGACCAATAGTATAAGGCGTGCCGTGAACGCTAGTTCCATTAATCGGTTCACCATCTTTTATTTTTTTAGCCATTTTTTGAGTCCATTCTAATTTAAGTTCGCTTTCATCATCAAGATTTTGATACTCTTCGTCTAACCTTTGTATCTCAGTCAACAACTGTCTACGGGTAGATAAATTTCTAACTAGAGGTTTAGGTATAGAATAATCGCCTAATAGATTTTTAGAGTTTTCACGATATTGAGAATATTCTTCGCCATTATAAATAGCGTTACCACTAGGCGTAGACATATCATTGCCTGTTAATTCGTGAATTACATTTTTACCGTCGCGGTCTTGACCTAAAGGGTCGACATGATGGTCGTGATGAATGTTACCTTGTTTAAAGTTCTCAATTGCTTTTTCATTTTTTTCACCGTGAATACCTGTATGCGCGCCAAAAAGCCCTAGCGGTATCAGCAATCTATCTTCTGCTTTATTTTTATCATGAGTAGTATGGTCTAATTCACCCGGATGTAATTGTTCTGCAAAATACAATTTATCATGCCCGCTGTCATTTGCCCTATTTCTCAATTTACTAATTTGTGTCATCGGAAGTGATGATATTTTATCTATCTCATCGGGTAATCCATCCATACCTAAAAGCCCTATATCTTCTTCATAATCGCTTGGTAAGTATGTAGTTTCATGACCAAAGAAAGAATACAATGATTTCAAAGATGTAGACCTTGGTTGAGCATCTTCGCTAACCATATCCTTGTAAGAAGTGTTCATTGTCGCTAAGGCTTGTCTAGTTTGACCTGCCGGATTATTTACTGTATCAATTGGTATAGAAACGCTGTTCTTTCTACGATTTTTGGGGTTGAAAACTATCGAATCAAACTCTTTTAATTTCTCTTCTTTGTCCGGCGAGTTTGTCAATGCCCTGTCTAAGTCATCTCTTGTTTGCGCGTCTATGATTTTATCACCTGTTTTTTCATACACATTTTTCCTTCTCGCGCCGCCTTTGAATTTATCTCTCATCCCTCTAAAAATAGGTAACATGTTAACATCGGGCATTTTACTAAAGTATACTTGCGGGAATGAACTTTCTCTTAATTGAGGTAAGTCATCGAAATCACCATCCAAACCGCCATGTGTGCCAAGTGATTGACTTAAAATTCCTTGAGCAGTCAAAGTAGACTTAGCGTCTTTAGAATCTATCCAATCATCGGAGAATTTGTGAGTGAAAGCATAATCATCAAGAGTTGACATTTTCAAACCTGTAAGAGCGTTTTGAATCATAGTGTTACTAGAACGATTAATAATATCATCTAAGGCTTCTTTATTATTTTCAAAGAAACCGTTTTGAATCAAAGACTTCATGTTAGGCGCTTCATCAGTCATTTCTATTTCCGGCTCACCGAAAAGGTCTTCAACATAATGAGGGTACTTACCTTCGCCTGTAACAAACATTCCTGTATTATCTATCAGTTCATTGATGTTCAAACTATCGAACAAAGATGCGTATACTGAGGGTTTTAATTGTTCAAAACTTTTACCTTCACGCATTTTATCTTCTAACTCTAACTTTTTTCTTTGACTTCTATTGGTTAACATTTCAGCCTCACCGCTATCGTTTAAATAACGATTACCGGTTCGATGGTTAAATGAATTTTTTAAAGACGGTCCTGCGTAAGCGTTTCTTAAAGCACCATTCATCAATCTAGTGTGATGAGCCATGAACCCTCTCATGTCTAAACCCTTCCTCATTTCGGGAAATATCTTACTCAACTCTTTGTCATCAGCACCTTCTATCATCCACTTTTCGACTTCTCTAATTTTATCATTCGGCAACATGTAGATGCCGTATCTATACGCGTCTACCCCTACTCTCTCCATATCGGGTGAGATAAATGAACCGTCGTCTAGTTGAACGCTTTGATTGTCTTTCACTATCTTATGAAGTTCATCGGCTATTTGTGTTCTAGGTCTACCGTCTTTATCAAACGCGCTTCTAAACAAATACTCTCTAGGTATACCTTCATGTTCCCATTTCTTGCACCAAAGAAAATATGGATTTAAATCATCATCATCAACTAGAGGAAACTTTTCAGCGTAATCTTTTTTGAAATCGTCGAACCCCATTTGATAAATTGATTTTAAATTAACCGCCTCGCCGTTCCAATCAGTAAACATGTGGTTTGCTTTCAATGAGGTGTGTAAATTTTTAGCAACATGTTTCATTTCTTTGTCTAATTTTGCGGCATTCTCTCCGTCATTTTTATACAAATGTCTTATCATTTTATGAAACAAAGGTTGCGAAGAGTAAGAACCTACTTCGTCATTGTAATTAGGTTGTAAACCTAACGCGTGTATTTTGTGATGCTTTGTTTTTATTTCATTTTGACTGTAATCATTAGCATTAGGAATAGTTTGGTGACGCCATGCAGTTTTGCGTCTAACCATAGTATCTAACGCTTTTAGGTTACCATCTTCGACTGCTTTATCCCAATCATCCATGTGAAATATTGGTTGACCTATATGATGGCGTTTCTTAGAAGGCTCAAAACTGGTGTCTTTTGAAGTGATAATCTGCGCTTCTTCTTTGTAAGGCAGACCTCTATCAATCTCAACAACTTTTTGCGCCTCTTTCAGTAAAGGCATGTATGTGTAGTTTTTTCGAGATAAATTAAGTGCGCTGAATAAAACATCCGCGGCCTCATCTTTACAATCTTGCTTAGAGAACAAAGCGCGAACGAACTCTTTTACCACTCTATCGTGATACCGAATGTCATTGTCACGCACACTTCTTCACCTCAATAAAATTCGGTGAGATTGTATGCTCCTTCGGGGTTCTTATCGGATGGGTCACCTGCTTTATTTTCACGCATTTCAACCACATTAGGATAACCGGAGTGAGTTTTGAGGTTGGCCTTCTCAGCCTTTGGTTTTTTACGCTTAACATCTTCAACTTTTATTTTTTGTTGATTAGTCCAATAGTAACCCGGTCTAACTTTTTCTACACCGTTAACTCTTTCAAAACCATCAGCATTAGTAGAACCAAATTCTTTTGATTCTTTTGACTCAGCCTTTTGCATAAGTTTGCTTGCTTTCTCAAGTAACTCATCTACATCGGGGGCAAATTGCCCTGCTTCAACTTTCATTGGCTTCATTGGTCAACTCTCCTTCCTTCTGCTTCTGCGGCGGTGTTAGCCATCGCGTGAATTTCACTCCAATCCATATCATGCCATTCTTCGTTTGACGCGGGCATATTCATACCTGCATCATCAATAGCGTTTGCGGCTTTACTGATAACATCATCTCGGTCACCGCGTAACGGGTCGCCCCAAACATCTTCGTTTGCGGGAGTCTTAGCGCGAACAAAACCTGCTCTCTTTAGTAGTAATTCCGGCGTGTGAATGCTTTTACGCATAGATGTAATTTCAGCATCCATCGACTCCATCTTGGTGATGAGGGCTTTCATCAACACCATAGCGTCGGTGTCTTCTGCCATGCTCACACCTGTCCTTGTTTCTTGAAATGTGAACCTATTCTATCCGGTCCGATATAACCCATTGGTCTATCACTAGATTTAGCGATGACACCTTGCGTACTGTTAAATTGCGCAACAGGGAATCCTCCGGCAAATCTATCATTAACTCCAAGAACTTTGTCGCCTCCGTTCTCGGACTTGTAAATTGCAGTAACATCATCTGCTAAAAAATCACTTGTAGTCTGTATACTTCGCAAAAATTGTTCTGCTGATACAAGGTCGTCGTTAGCAAGAGCGACTTTGAATTCGGATAGCGCAGTTTCTAATTTACGAACCATCGGGTCCATCTTATGTAATAGGCTCATGCGACTGACGAAGTGAGGCTAAGTCTTTAACTTATCCCTAAAAACCACTTTCTTTATTCTTACTTGTAGGGTCTTTCGCGGCTTGAACACTATCAAGTGCTTGCTCTAATGGAGTCTTTTCACTTCCGCGTTGGTTTTTCTTAGAAGAAGGTGCGCCGGATTGATGAGTTTCGGAACTGATAGGAGCAGGTCCATTGTCGCGTTGCCCTGTGCCTTCACCAAGACCAACCATACCGCCTTTCTCCATCATCATGATTTGACCACCACCCGGAGGGGGCGCTCCGCCCGGCGGGGAAGCCCCTGCCCCCGGTGGCATCATCGCGCCCCCGCCCTGTGGAGGTATGCCACCGCCCCCCGGTGGCATTGGTGGAGGCATTCCGCCGCCCGGAGGCATTCCGCCGCCCGGAGGCATTCCGCCCGCGCCACCTTGCTGTTGTTGCATGGCTTCTTGCGGGTCGGGTTTCTTGTAAACGAAGCGTATGTCGCTACCTGCATCTTCGGTCAATTCCGGTTGGAAACCAAGTTGCTGCATTCGCTGCGCAATATTAACTTCTTGCTCATCGCGACGAAGTCGTGTAATTTCATCTTCTTCTTCATTTGGATAAAGAGTCAAAGTCCAATCTTCAACTCCCATTTGGTCGAGCATTCTTGGAAATAGTTCTCGCGAGTATAATTTTTGACCGGACTCAACAGCACGGTTTGTGACAAGGATTTGCATACCTTCGTTATTAAGTCCACCGGATTTGCCGGAATCCATCATAAAAACATTTGATACTCCGTAAAAAGCCGCTATGCGCATTCGGATTTCATCGCGAACTTGTGCGTATTGCATCTCATCAAGGCTGTCCATGAAACGAACAAACTCGACTTTACCGCGCCCCGATGCTGATTCAACACCAACTTTCGGGATGTAGTGAGGGTCGCGTTCCATTTTTTCTTCCGCGCCTTTCCAAAAAGCCGCTGTTGATTGAATGTTATCAGTAGTGATGGCTAATATACCTCTAGGTATTCTTCTCTTTTGATACGCAAGATAAATGTAATTATCCATTGCTGTAAGTGATTGCGCTTGCCTCCACATACTAGCAACAGGAGAACGCCCGTACAACTTAGACGGGTTGAACTTAGACAAGTGTAACACTTCTCCTTCAAGATAGTATTGAGTTTTACCACTCCCTGCTGTGTTAATGTATTGAACATCTTGTAGAGGTAGTGAACATACATCGCATTTTTTATGGTCGCCGTTATGTGGATATGTCTTATCGCGATGAACAGGACATAGCAGGTATCTACCTCCGCGCTTACCCGCTTTGTCTGCTACAATACGCATAAATGTTGGGTCACCACGGACTAACTCTTTGATACGGAAAAATTCTATTTCGCCGCTGTCGGGGTCTATAAAATATTCTTTAATAAGTAATAAAAACGCGTCGTCTACAATATCTAAATCCCACTCTACTTCTTTCATAACTTCTATGAAAGATTGGTCCATGCTGTTACGCTGTTTCATTAACCAACGCGGGTAGATGATTTGGTTAGCATCGGGGCTATCGAATTCATCATTCCCACATATACGGCATTCGTCAACAGTATCATGCTGATACTCTTCACCACAATTAGTGCATTTCTTATGAAATTTTTTCTCCCAATAATAACCGCGTCTAAATATCTCTTGACATAAAGTGTTGATAGTTGTTCTCAGTATTATAGATTCTTGAACCGTAGCGTACAAAGCGGGTATAGACACACCTTGTACTAATACAGGTTCTTGAATACCACTTTTCCAAAGCGGCATTATAGGTTCGGGGGTTGTTCTTCTACGGAATGGGCTAGTCAATGTTGATAAAAACCGACCGACCAATCCTTTTTCTTCTGCCATCATATCATCTCCACAAGTCGGTTAGCGTCGTCAACTAGACGCAGGGTTTCGCCGTCCCGACTAAACATTGCTAGAACTCCCGCTTCATCAATGTTCCACTCCTTCAACAACTCTTCGCGTTTGTCCGGCACATCTTTCCAGTTCAACCATTTGACTATACGAAATAAATCATCTCGCCTTGATTTTATAATATCGGTTTTGCGACCGCGTAAATCAAGCAACTCAATTACAGCACCCGCTTGCCCTTTCTTCATGCGAAGATGCGGTCGAATGCCTTTCATCAATTTCCTTAAGTGGTCTTCACTATAAAACTGTAATCTATGTTGTGTTCGTCTACTGTTCTTATGTATTTTCAAATCAGTTTGAAGCACGCCGCAACCAAGTGCTTTATGCAATTGCTCACAGTGCATCTTTCCTCGTTCACCGGTAGCGATGAAACCCGCTCTAGGTTCTAACCTTTTTGTAATAGTGATATAACCATCAGCGTCTAGGAAACCTGCGGCGTAAGCCCACACATCTTTGAAAATAACTGTATCGTTACGGACAAGTCCCCAACCGACGCCTACTTTTTCTATATCATATTCAACGCCATGCATTTTCATCAGCGTCGCTAACTTTTGTGTAGTCAATTGTTTGACTCCATTCATACCATTGAATATTTCTTTAGCAGGCAATGGCCCCCTCTCTTCCAACACATTTACTGCTTTGGTCAACCATATTGCTTCGGTCTTCTTTATGCTATCAACGGAGTGAAGCGCGCCTCTCCATTCTTTTTTAGAATCTTTTTTTAATTGCTGAGCATTGACCCACAATTCTCTTTGGTCATCATTGAAATCACCATCAATCAATAATAATTTACTAATAATGTCATTGGCCTTTTCCCATTGAACGCAAGCGCGACGAAGAGCAAACTCACGGTTTTGACCATGCTTACGAAGTGCTTGTAAATCACGGTCACTGATTCCTAAAGATTTAACAGTTGATTCGTGCTTACCAATCCATTCTAAAGAAGCAAGAGTTGCTTCAACTTCTTGCTTTTTGGCGATTCGTATAGCGTAAATGGCTTCATCAATAGCATCTTTCATACCTTTATGTTCGCGTCTAGCCATTCTCAAATCTTTGACTAACGATTCAGCACCTCGACCAAACATAGATTGAAACCAACCACCATCGGGCATTTTAGCGACAAGTTGCTGTTTGACTTTCATAGCCATTTCTTCTTCTTTTTTCTTTTCTTCTATTTCATTAGGTCTAGCAGGGACAGGATTTGCGTTAGCCTCACCTTGTCCTTGTGAAATGGGTTTAGGAGCGTCACCAAAACTAGCACCTTGTATTGAGTTTTTAATTAGAGGGTGTGAATGTAACATAGATTCTATGTCTAATAAATCAATTATCGTCAACTTTCATCGCCTCCGGTTTTCCTTCTTTAATCCAACATTTTTTACATAATCCAAACGGGTAAATGTTTTCATCAACATAACATCGCCCGCAATAATCAAACATTCTAACAATTCCACCTTGCTAATGCCGCACCTTTCGGTGTCTTTTTACCGCCTTTACTGGTCGGTCCTTTAACACCACTCATGCGAGCGCAGAATGATTTACGACGACCCGCGGCTTTACCACCGGGTTTGAGTGAACTTGGTTTCTTTGTTACCGGTCGTTTCAAGTTAGCGCCTGTTTTACGCTTTGCTGCGGCTCGACCTTTAGCGTTTAATCCACCTGTCTTGGCATGTTTGTTAGGGTTATACCCATGAAACGGTTTGCTCTTTTTCTTTGCTTTTAACACAGAACTTGCTATCTCAAACGGTGAGCAACAATTGCAGAACGATACTTCTTTCGATATGTCATCATCATTCATCATTGCTAATTCTTCTGCTGTTATTGGTTCATGCATTATGTATTCGTAGTTCATCTTCACCACCGTAGGCTTACCGCCCACTCCTTGTTTTTTACTGCGCTTTCGTTTTGTAGCCGCGCGCTTTTGACCCGACGACATTGAGCCGCTAGTCTTTGGAGTTTTACTTGATACCTTGACGGAGGGGCGACATTTAGGATAACCCTTGCTTCCTTTCTTAGCCTTTGACCTACCGCAAGGAGGGTGCTTACCATCTTTACCTGTGCGCGATACATCTACCCACTTCTCCTTGAACCAACGATTCAAGTTCTTTTCAACCATCATTTACCCGCCCACGCATCACATGTATAATCCTTATTGCAAGTGAAATCATACCACTCGCAATATCCCGTTTGAGGGCTTTCTGTTGCTGAATCGTCCCACGCTTTACAATTACCACAGCACTTGCTACTTTCACAAGGGCGATAATTTGGCGCGTCTTTCTTGGCTTTCATCAAAGCCCATGCTTCTTCAAGAGGAATCATTTCTTCTTCCCCTTCTTCTTTTTACCTTTGAATTTACCGCGACAGTATTGAACAGCCCAACCGTTAGCATACGCGCTTGGATAAACCTTGAACTTCCGCTTGGCCGCGGCTTTGCCTGCCGGACATAATTTCTTTTCAAGATAACCAAAAGCCTCTTCTGTTCCTACACAAAATTCACAATTACAATCAGTCATCATTAACCGCCTCGGCAAATAGGGCAAGGGTCACCCTCATCAATAGTTCCTCTCCCTTGACAAGCAGGGCAATTAGTATCACCGCTTGGAGTTTGTGTCATGAAACCTTGAAGAAATTGTTGCATTTCGCGCTCTTCTTCGAGGTTCAAAGGTTGACTTAAATCTTTTACAGGTTCACAACGATGATTATTCAATCCAGTTTCACCATAAAAATAACGATTACATTTAGGGCATTGCACTTTGCGCCCACCGCGACCCTCATCACCGAGAGGGGTATTTTTCAAGAGATACCACCAACCTCTCGGATTCATACCGAGGTCGGGGAGCCTAAAATCTTCCATGTTGGTCAATCTAACAACCCATCCATTATATCATCTAAGTCAACAATTCGCTCACGGAACTCCGTTGTAGCCCAATGAGCCAAGGCAAGAGCAATAGCAAAGTCATCGTGACGACCAATGCTGTCCAACTTACCTTTTTTCGACATACCAAACATCATCAGTTCGCGTTCTAATTCACTCATCATTGTTCGCGAACGGTCGTCGCCCCAAGGCAATCGCATTTGCTCGTTCTCAAAGCGCAACACCAAACCCATAAGAAGTGACTCACGGCGTTGGCGTGTGGAAATAAATGTCTTGATAGGAAGGTCTGTGTCTGCGCGTAGTTCAGTAGCGAAAACACGCTGAAAGTTGTTTGCTTCAAGTTCAATCACATCGGGGTTGAACTTAGCGTTAAGTCGTTGTATCTCCGTAATTTGCGTACGGAAATCCATATTCTTACGACGAACTGCATGAACTAATTCAAGCAGTTCGGGGTTAGTTGATGGGCGACGAAGTACAACCATAACAGTGTAGTCAGCCGCTCGGTCGCTAGAAATAGCAGGGTCCCAACCGATAAAATATTGGTCGTCCGGGTCACCTGTTTCGCGATTAATCAATTTAAGAGTGTTGTCTTTAGCGGCTTGTAATACTGTTGAAGGGAATAAACTAGATACATCGTCCATTGGTTCGCAAAGATATTCTCTAGCAAATGCAATCGCAGGCATATCAGCACGACGCGCATCTAGTGAATCTAAATCCCATCGCTCCGGCCATAGCGCAACTCCCTGCGCGTTGATAGCAGGGTATGTTTCAACAAGATAACCATCACGACTTTCAAGTTCTGTGTAAAGGTCAGTTGGAGTGAATGGTGTCCCGACTATCATTAGTTTAGATGTGTGGTGGAGTGTCGGGACAAGAACTTCGTAAAACCATGAAGCGACGCGAGCAAGTTCTGTGTCAGTTGTTCCCCACAGAATGTCGTCGCATAGAATGAGGTCGGGGTGTATACCACGAATAGCACCACCAACAGACTTCGCGCTAATGTTAGAACCGTTACTGAAACCAAAAAATGTTTTAGACCATGAATCGGCTTTTTTCATTTTAGCAAGAAACGGTACACCGTCAATCAAATCATTAAGTGTACGCATGTGATGTATGGACTGATGTAGGCTGTGTGAAATTAGTACGGCTTTTGTCTTAGGATTGAATGCTGTCTTCCATAGCATGTAGCCAAGGAATAGGGTTGATTTACCGTGGTCACGCGCTGCCTTTACACAGTATCTTTTGCGTTGTTCTAAATTATTGTACCATCTTTCGTGATGATGTGAAAGTTGAAACCCTAATATCTGCTCAAAGAAGAATTTGAAGTCGCGCTTCGCTACTTCAAAATCTATTTCTTCAATGGCTTCGAGGGAAATCGCTTGCACTCAATCACCTAACTTCCAACCTCTTTAAGAGTGCATCCCATTGTGAATCTAATCTGTCTTCGGATAAACGAATGCGCTGCGCAGGTTTTACCGCCGAAGATTCTTCCACAGCCTCTTCTACTTTTTGTTTAGCATCGGGGTTGCCTTGTTCTGCGGATTGAACGGTTGCATCAGCCTGTGCAGGCGTCATACCATGATGGGCAGCAACGGCCTGTGCTAATTTCGCCCTATATCCCCTGCTTCCGGTTGCTTCTGTGATTGCATCATAGCCACCTTCGGGTTTGTCATACAAACCTTGTGCTATTTCGTATGCTTTGTCACGCGATTTACCGGCTTTATACCCCGCTTCATCAAGCATCCGTGTTGCGAATTGGTCACGCTCAATGCTATCTTCGGGGACTTCTGTTCCGGTAGTCGAGTTGTTATCAGCAGTAGTCGGAGCCATACCTTCTAGTGTCGGCTCTTCCGGTGCTGCTGCTGTTGGCACAGGTGACGGCGCTTCCGGCTCTTTCGTAGTCGGAGCCATACCTTCTAGTGTTGGTTCTTCCGGTTTAGCGTCAGTCATCGAACTATCAGTTGCTTCCGGCGATGCCTCTTCCATTCGCTCTTCTACTGCGGCGGTTGTTTCTTCCGGTAGGGCGGCATTCTGTTGACCCAAACCTAACGCGCGTAATTCATCTTGAATTCGGACTGTTTCTCTTTTACCCCTGCCTATGTCCATTGCTCTTCCTATGGGATTTCTATTTGGTTTTTGTAAATCTTCACCTATCGTATTCATTTCAGCCTGCATAGCCTCTTGCACATTTTGACCTTCTTTGGGCGTTATGTTGAAATTTTTGCCGTATCTACGGGCTAAATCTTGAATTGCATTTCTTCTACTTTCACTACTAATAGGAGAATTTTCGGGGTATCTTCTGTTGATGTTATCCATTTCAGTGTCCATTCTACCCATAGCACCTTCCAAAGCACTTCTCCTAGATTTGTTTTGTCTATTCGCTGCGGATTGGTCCATCGCGCCTCTAAGTCCTTCTCTACCATATCTAGCGACATCGCCTACGCCTTGAACAAAGTTACCCATTCGTTCTTTCACGCCCGGAAATTTTTCTGCTAAGTAACGCCCTGCACCTGCGACCGCACCTGCACCTGCTTTCGCGGCACCTGCAACGGCACCTGCACCTGCTTTCGCGGCACCTGCCATAGCAGGACCCGCTCTATCTATACCTGCACCCATAGCATCAGTAGCACCGTAGTAAGCAGGTGACAGAACTTCTCTTCCAATGTTCTTCGCGCCTTGTATTAAACCACGAAGTTTTTGACCTGTTTGAGCATAGTCGCGACCTCTAGGTGCTTGACCTGCGGCTTGAGCCGCTTGTATATTTTGGTTTGCTTGATTAACTCTTTGCGCGCCTAATACTTGTCTTGCTTGACCTTTGTTTTGAGCAGCGACTTGAACACCGCCTACATCCATCGGAACAGCAGGTCGATAATTTGCATCGACGCCGTAAGGTTGTTGAACATTTTTCCGAATGATGTCGGGGTGAGAGTTGTCGCGTTCTGCGATAGCCTTGATAATTGGTTCCCAACCGCTGTCCTGTTGGTCAAGCATAACATAGTTAACATCGGAGAGGTTGCCTCCTTTTGCTAAGATATATTCTAATGTACCCGCATCTTCTCCATATTTAATCATACTACTATTCCAATCTAGTTCCCATTGTTCAACCATTTATTGCACCTCCGCAAGAAGTCTTGATGATGCTCACCACATCATGTGTAGTGTTAAAAGATTTCGCGACAACACTCCAATCTCCGAGTGACATCGCGACAGCCCTTACATCAACACTTGTCATGCCGACTTTGTCTGCGAGTTTTTCCATATCGTACTTGTTTAGCGGGTCGTATTTGACTATCAACGAACCTCCTGCTTCATGAAGTTGCACCCTCTCCATGATATTTGCGATGACGCCCATAGGGTCATCGTTTGACATTTGTATACGCGGGTCAAACCCACTGAAACCACTGAAACTACTAGCAGTAGGCGCGGCAAAGCCGCTATAACCTGCCGTCGCTGAACCACCGAGTGAAGCGAGCGGGTCTATCGCAGAAGGTCTTTGAGTTGTCCTAGCGGGAGGTTCAACAGTTAACTCTTCTTCCGGCGGTCGAACAGGTGGAGAATCTTCAAACTCGCTTACATCAAAAGTCCCGCTAGAAAGATGCGGCGGGAAAGAATCGTGCAAGTGGTCATAGTTTGTATTGAATTTGCCGCGCATTTCATGGTGTGAGTCAGCGTTACCTAAATCGGCTAAGTTGAGTTGTTTACCACCTTCTAAAGATGCAACTTCTTTGTAACCGTCCATCACACTTTTTGGAGCCGCGGGGTAAGAATTTAGAGAATCCATGCTTATACCCATTTCTTCGGCTGTTTTTAGCATAGCCATTATTTCAATAGCCGCTTTGTTTCTACCTCTATCACCGCCTCGAACTAAAGGCGCGAATTGACTTTGATGTCTAGTGAATATATTTTTGACATCGGGGTTTTCTTTGATGCCTAAAATAGATTCCATGTTATCCATGACAATTCTCAAACCTGTTTGCGAACCATCACTACCGCGACCATACATCAGTTGGTTAACAGGCGCGCGTGCCATTTTTCTTGCCGTGGGTTGGTCGTAACCCATACGGATAAATTTGTTCATGTTTTCTGTCGACATGTTACCCGAAGAAGAAGGGACAAAGAAATCGCTTGGTAATACTGAAATAATATCTGCGGGTTTTATTTGACCGTATGCGGCTGTCTGCGCATGAGCATCTGCGTAATGAGAGGGGAAAACTGTATTCTCTTTAGAAGTAGGGTCGCGCTCGTTTGAAGAGTATCTTCTTGTAACCCCTCCTGTAATTTGTTGAGGTTCTATAACATTCTGCTTAGCACCTATTGTACTTTTGTAACCTTTTTCTTTGTTAACATCATTCAACTCATTAGCCATGTGTAGCGCATGAGATTCAAGATGCAAACCTAATGTATTATGAGGTTTATTATTAGGGTGATTATTAACCAATCTACCTTCGTCATCCCTAACTTTTCTATCACTAGAAGGGATTCTTCTTGATTGATGAGAACCATAATGATTACTCATATATTCGGGATGCAATTGATAACCTCCATCCCTAGGAAACGGTATTGGTAACTTTTGACTTAAATCCCCCGACTCGTCTTTTGTCGCGTTAAATCTTTTAGTTGCTTCATTCATATCCTCTTTTGCGTGTATCAAAGCCCTACCAAAATCTTTGACATACTCTCCGTTTCGCCCTTGTTCCATTATTTCTTGAGCCATTATTTCAGCCGCTCTACTCATCGGCCACTTGGTTATGTGTTGAGCGTCTAACTCTTCAAACGGATTGCCTGTCATCGAATTAATGTAAAAATGTGATATTTTATCATGCGGGGAGTCTTCCGGTGGAAAAGACATTGGGTGCATAACACCATCAGCGTCGCGATAGTAGACGCCTTTACCTTTTATGATTAAGTCACTCATTGAACCAACTCATATTCTAACCAAAAATCGGGTCATCATCTCTTCTTCCCACTACTTTTGGTAACGGTCGCGGGCCACGGTCATCGCCTCTATACTCTCTTTGTTCAGCAGGTGTCATTCGTTTGCGCTGTTCTTGTCGACCCTTATATCTTTCCTGTTGTTTCTTTTTAGCCTCTTCTTGCATCTCTTTCAATTTCTCCGGTAAATCTTCACGACCGCCGGGTCTGTAACTAGGATGGCGAGCATCAAGTTTATCTTTACCTTCAAATGTTTCTTCTTGTTTGTCGTGGTCAATAAGACGCCTTATATTCCCTCTAAGAGTTGGTTGCTCACTACCTGCTTGTTCATCAAATGTAGAGCCTTTTACTCCCTCTTCGTTGAACGGACTTCGGTGCTTAGCACCATAACGATTATATTCGGGTTCGTCATAATTTAATTTAATATTTCTTCTCGCGACATTTTCTTGTTTAGGTAGAATGTTCATAGCCATACTTCTCAACCTCTCTTCTCGTTCATCTTCATGAGGAGTCACAGAATCAATTGCTCTATCTGCAAAATTATCTCGTATCTCATCAAACATTCTTTCTTGTTCTTCGTTGCCTGCTTTTAAAAATATCCACCAATTCATGATATACCACCCCTTCTAACATATAAATCGTAACCGTGAGTACCCCATCGAGTTGCGTCATCATCGGGGTCAGTTTCAGTCGCACCTGTTGGGTTAGATGTCAATCCACCCGATGAATTAGGTGATGATTTACCGTCAACACCCTGCATAGACTTATCCTCTTTGCGCGTCAGTCTTCTAAGTAAATGATTCAATCTGTCTACTAAATGCCTATATTCAATACGGTCACGGGGTGATATTCCTAACTTTACTTTCTGTGCGCGCTTATGCAAGAACTCTTCGGATGCAAGTATAGCATCTGTTGAACCAATACCACCCGCGGCCATAGCAGACGCACCACCGGTAGCAAGTGATGTTTCTTTTGCCGCTTCTGCACCACCGGGCGTTCGAGTAGTTCTTGGCTGTCTTAATGCTTTTGAGTGCGGTTTCTTTCTGCCGATACCTCTAACAGCGCGAGGCGTTCTAGCACTTTCTACAACAGTTGGTATTGGCGGTGTAACATCTTGAGTTGGTTGCGATTGACGCATAGCCTGTCTTTCATCCAAACCTAATTTATCTCTAGGGTTTTGATAACTAGCCCTTGCTTGACTTCGACCCGTCGATGTTGTTAATCTTATAGGAGCAGTCGGAGAGGGTCTTCGACTGCCCATCAAACCGAATGTTCTGTAAGGTGCTTGACCTGCTGTGGATATAGTCATTTGACCCGGAGTTCTCACTTTACCTGCTTTCAAACGCTTTTTCTTACCACTTCTACTTGTTTTTAATTTTTCAGTAGTTACAGTCTTTTTACCGCGTTTACCTTTCTTTGCGCGTCTTCTAGCCAATTGAGTTTCTACCGTCGTTGTCTTCTTTGGCTTTTCGTCGTCGAACTTAGGTTCACCACGCTTTTTACGAATCATGTCAAAAGCATCGTCAATAAACGATGTGGTAGAAAGTAGAATATTCATACCACCTCCTTTTGGATTAGCACCGGCATTGGCTTCGTTTTGACCTACTTGGCCGGACATTTGACCTGCTTCGGCCTGTCTTTTCATATCACTATCTTCTTCGTCTTCCTCATGCTTTTGAGGTACTTTGATTTTCATGTGTTGTAGACCTTGCATCATTTTAGCGCGTTTTTCTTGCTTTTCACGCTTTTTCGCATCGTGCTTTGCTCGCTCTTCGGAGTCTTCTCTACCGACGCTAGAATCTTCTTGTAATTCTTCCGCACTTTGACGCGGATTGAAACGCATACCTGCTGTGCTACCTTCGGGACCACCAACCATCAAGCATCATCTCCTAGCAATTTTCCGCGCAGTCTAGCCCACACTTCGGGGCTTTCCTTTGCTAATTCAACTTTGAGGATGTTTATAGTTTGTGCTGTCATATTTTCTGTAACATTACCCGCGGCTCTTTCTTGAACTCTCATCATATCTTTGATTGATTCGCGCACTTCTTTGTGAAGCGTTACAATATTGCGAACATATTGAGGGTCGTTGCGGTCGGCGTCATCTAAAAAATGACTTAATTCACCGTTGATTCGCGAAAGATTATCACGAAGGCTTTGCATTTCATTACCCGCCTCGACAAGAATGATGTCCGCCGCGGCTTTTTGCACAACAGGTTTTAGATGATGTTTGATATGGTGATAAACATTAGATTCGGGTATCTGTAAATCGTCTGCTATCTGTTGACTTGTCATGGAACCGTTGAAGTAAGCCATTTCCAAATTCTCTCTTTTAGAAGATACGCAAAAACCACACTCACTATTGCTACCCATGTGATATTCACCCATGTGATTACGAAAGTGTCTGTCAGCAGTACCTTCGCGCCATCCTTTTTGTTTATCCAAATCTTTTGGCGTAATTATCCCAAGAGTTAGCATTTCTTCTAAACCATCGCGGTCGGAGTCTTGACAAAATTTACAAGATGCACGAACAATACGCTCCGCCATAGCAAAGACCAAGTAGTGTTAGCAAAAGAGTCTTTCTATGAGAAAGAAACTTCATCGCGCCCCAAAAGTGGCAGGGGTGCCTGTATCTATGACAACGGCAAAAAGTCTTTCGCGAGCCGCGGCAGACATGTTAATGAATAAACGCGCTACTTTGACAGAAAGAGAGCGTCGATACAATATTTGTTTAAAATGCCCCGAAAGAAACCACGATAGATGTACTCTTTGCGGTTGTTTTGTCAAAACTAAAACTATTTTGAAAAATAGTAAATGCCCAATAGGTAAATGGTCAACCTTGTTGAGCGAGCCTTCGATAGACGATACCGGCACCACTGAAAGTAACGAATAGCGCGCCTATAATCCAACTTAATTCACTGGAAGACATTTTAGGACCGGAAAAAACCAGTATCAAGAAACACCCTAGCGTCAAACTGATAACTTGTACCATAATCATGTCAACGATAACTGACTTTTTCAAGTTAGTCATATCGCTCATCGCGGTATAGAAAGAGTCTATACTACCCATATCAACGACCGCCTGCTAATCCACGCACCAACGAACCAAGACCGCCACCAACATTTTGCATCATGCCGGGGTCAGCCATAGCATCATTCAACATGTTTTGCATAACTCCTTGATTAGCGAGTTGAACCATCTGTTGAAATTGCATTGTTTTCTGCTGAACATTGTTTGAGGCTTTGTTAAGAAGTTGAGTTTGGGACATTGTGACGCTGTCAACAGTGGGCATTCCTTGCACTCCGCTAAAATCAAATTTATACCCATCACCATCTTCTATCAAACGCACATTAGTAAGCATTGTATTGACTGATACCGCTATAAGACTACTCAAAAGTGAAACAACCATACCCATATTCTCTCCATTATTATCGGAAAGCCATTTGTCAATCATAGGATTAGTCGTTATCATGGCTGATAATATTTCCATTTCACTTGGGGGTGCTTGATACTGCAAGCCATATTGCTGTTGACCACCAAATTGTTGATTCTGCATAGGTACTTGTTGCTGTCCTCCACCTAATCCAAGATTCATTGCACCCGCTTGTGCAGGTTGTTGAGGGTTACTAAAAGGCCACACCATAATACCACCTCATACGCTCCCATCATTTGATTGTGTCGGTAGAGGTAAAGGTTGAGATTGCACCGCGTTTTGCTGTAATTGATGCATAGCAAGTGCGTCAAAAAGCATCCTTGAGTTGCTACCTGCTTGAAATTGACGCATATCGAAGACTACCATGACTAAATCATTAGTACCCGTTGCAGAATTAGCAAAATGAGTGACGGGTATGTTGTCTTTTTTCAACATCTCAAAGAATGGTTCGTATTTTACAAGCGTGGGTGGTGTATTATCCTTCCTTTTGAGGCTACTTATTGGTACTGCTACCGTAGATACCCCTTTTTTTAGTTTAGCCCTCAATGTACCTGTATTAGCCTCTTCTTCTTTTTCTTCTTCTTTCTCCCATTTTGTCAATAAATGATACAAATGTAGGTGTTCCGGGCAGTATGTACCACGCATTTTACGCCCACTTGTAACATTTTCACGCGCTACAAAGGCTTCTACCTCTCCTGTAACGGGGTTTTTGAAGTAAATGTCCCATAAAGATTGTCCTGTTTCTTCATCTACTATCTGTTCGTAGATATTTCCGGCCATCCTAAGTAGATAATCTATGTCTGCACCGTCTATAACGCACCTCATAGTGTTAGTATTATACCTATATTTACCCCCAAAAAGCCATCTTCTAGGCGAAAAAATGCTTCTTTTTGTCGGTTTTAGCAGTTTATACGCCTGTTTTATGTCTTTTCTACGCGCCTTTTTGGGGTTTGGATGTCTTGAAGGGTAAAAATTGACTTGTGGCACCTCAATATGGCTCTTTACATCACTCATAGCGTTCTGTGCTATGGCTTGTTGTTGCATTTGAGCATAACTCATCTGCGTTTGAGAGGCTAGTCGTAATAATTCATTTTGCTGTGTATTTCCTAACATTTTTTCACCAAGTTAACATTTCTATCATTGTTTTTTCAACATTCCAACCTATTTTAGTCGCCATCATACTAACACGACACGGAATACCTGCTTTTTGCAGTCTTCGCATGGCAGGTCTGTGGGTATCAAATATATTATGCTCTCGCAGTCTGTTAGATTGCCATAACATATTGGCTTTATCGTCCCACCATTCATCTGCTTTATTCGCTACAAGCCATATTTGCTTAGGAGCATAGCGTTTTCCACGCATTCTTGAGTACAATGAACGATATTTCCATCTTTTTTCTATTAAAGCGTCTACTAAAAACTCAAATCCGCCGATAGCGTCTATTACATCTGCCCCTTTGCCTTTCAATACACGCGTATCTGTCATAAATATAGCAATTTCTACCTGTCTTTCGACCATATCGTCTATCCACAGGTTCCAAAAACGCTGTTGGCCGCCAATATCAGCAGAATGAACTACTCTTTTCTCACCTTGCCAACGAATACGCTTACGACTTGCTTTAGGGAGAACATATCCTTTAGAAATCAACTTGCGTGAATGGTATGTTCTATCTTCTATGTCATCCATTTCACCCGGAGTACGCATAAATTGGTCAAGTGTTGTTTTACCTACCATTGTTGGGCCATAAACTCCTATTCTGCGCGGTTTAAGGAAGTTATAGAGTTCTTTCCCGTAAACAACCGCGCCCATAAGTGCGCTACCGGCCATTGTCGCAACCATTAATTCACCCAACTTTTCACTTTGTTGTAAAACCACTCTACTGTGCTTTCCCAAATGCTAGTTTCTGTTTGTAATTCAAAATAAGATACACCAAAAGCAGTTAGAAAACCAACTATGACACAAAGGAGTAAAGCCCTACCTCTTTCATAATAGTTATCAAGTGTGTTTTGAGTGTGTAAAGCGCGTAAAGTTGCTTCCGTAGCATCGTCACTTGGGGTTTTGAACAACCAACCCATAGCAAATCATTCTCCTTTAGCGTATGTACCGTCGCTATTGCGCTTTCTACCTAAGCGCAAAGATTCTTTTTCTTCTGCTTTGTGCTGAGGGGTTTGTTGTTCCATGTCTATCCCCATCAAATCAAGATACTGCTGCACTTCGGGGTCTTTTTCTAAATCTTCCATTTGTTTAGCGAAACTAACCTCTTGCTTTTTGATTTCCATTTCCATTTGCGCTTGAGCAAACCTCATTTGTTGCGCTTGCATTTGTCTTGACATGTTTCTTTGCATGTTAGACAGTAACGCTTTTTGGTCCATACTGTCTTGTGCTAGCATTTTGTAAATAAAATACGCCATACCCTGTAATGTAAATGCTCCCATGGTATATGTTATCGCATTTGTATATGTTTCATCATCATATAACCACATTCTCGCGTCAAATACTGCAATAGAGCATCCGACGAGTATACTTACAAATGATATTAGTCCTAAAATCCTTAATTCGTCACTATTTTTGTTGGGGCTTGATTGCACGGGAAGCAACCTCCTGTTGGTTATGGTAGCGCGGTCAATACATAAATGTATTTGATTCACCTTTTTCTCAATATTATCATATTATTATTATAACAATAGAGAGATTATCATTATTATTCTAATACAACAATGAGATTATTGATAATTTTGCCCGGTAAAAGGATTTTGCCGTTGAACTGCTTCGTATGTAGCGAGGTTCGGTCGCGGTTCAAAGGTGCCGCCGAAAACATTTCCAACAGGCGCAGGCGGTTGTTGTTGAGCGGGTAGTTGCGGTTCTCTTTCATTAATATCCACTTCTTGACCAGTCGATTCGCCGCGTCTGTCGGGAGAGTCCCTAGGTAACGCGCCTTGCACTTTATTGTAATGCAATCTGTCCTCGGTAGATTGATTTTGCCAAAGTGGTGATGATTGTTGCGCAAGTTCAAAGTTACCTCCTAATATATCAGCAAGTTGAGGTAATTTACCTGCTTCAAAGTCCTTTATCGCATCTCCCATGTTACTATATCCTAAATCTGTTATTGCTTTGTTAGCCATATTTCTATACATATATCCGGGGAAGAATTCAAAGGCGGCTCTTTGCTGCATGTTATCTGCTACTTTTGATTCTAAACTATTTGCTTTAGAGAACTGAGTCGCGTATTGCACCATCTCTTCCGGCTTTTGTGGTAGAGGCGTAGGCTTGTTGTTAACAGTAGCCGCAGCAAGTGCAGTTTGCCTGTAATTTTTCGCGCTTAACACTTGGCCGTTTCGTAGCCTTATTTTACTGTTCATACCGACAGACTCATCAAACTCGCCCATACTTTCGTAATTGGTGTCACTACCGCTTATGCCGATGTCTTGCATAGCAGACTCTAACACAGAATCCATAAATGTAGCGTCACCAAAGAAAGATTGAAGAATCGTACTAGGGTTAACATTATCAATATCTAATCCCTTTGATTTTATTTTTGCCAAAAGTCCGGGGTTTTCGTATGACATGGTGTCTTCATCCTTACTCAACAAGTCTTTCACAGCAAGCAGTTTGACATATTTTTTGAATTGGTCTTTAGCCGAGCGGTTCACATCGTTATTGTAATCTTTGTCGAGGCGTTTAATTTCATCTTTATTGTAAAAAGTTTTTTCCGTGTTTTCAATACCTAGATATGTTTGAAGGTCTTTCATCCTCAACCCCTCTTTCTCAATTTTGCGCAAAAAATCTTTGTTAAACGCGACACCTTCAAACGATGTTATGTTACCTTCTTGACCAAAAGGTATGAACTGTTCATCCTTTTCTATACCAAACTCTTCCATCAATTCCTTGAAGTCGGGGTGCATGAAGTCTTTGACTTTTCTTGTATCTAACGGCTTGTCCACGCCTTTTATTTTTCTTTCTTTATCACCGTTTAAGATGTGGAGTAACTTGTTTTTATCATCTTCGTCATAATCCCCTTGTTTTCTAAACTTCTTATGAATTTTTAGCAAGGCCGGAGAGTGTGCATACATTTTTAGCATTTCATTTTCATCTAATACAGGCGCGTGTGTTGCACCCGCTCTATGCACACCTTGTTCTATTTCTCTAGCAGTTTGCCACATACCGTCTTTGTATGTTAAGTTTTGAAAAGACCTTCTTTTATGCGGCGCTCTAACTTCTCCGGTTTCTGCATCGTAAGTAAACGGCGCAGGTTTGTTTTTGATAGTGTCGTAAATTTGTTCACCACTTTCGTTAACTCCTGCCGCGACTTTTTTACTACCGGTCGTGAAAGGTATGTGAGCGATATTTTGCAGTTGATGAAACAAATCAACCAACTCATGTTCATCTTCTTCGTGATGTAAGTATAATTGCTCATGTTCTCTTATTTGTTTAGATAGTTCCGCCGCTTTGCTATAATTACTTTCACCGATAATATCTTTGTTTGTTTCTATATTCTCTATCAATGAGTTCAACATTTGGTCAATATGTTTGCTATGATGCGCGGCTAAAATTGCATTTTCCTTTCTCTTTTTTGGCTCGGATTGAATGTCGTCAATACCCGGAGCAACTCTACCTTCTCTAATCGCCTTCTGTCTTTGAGCCTCTAATGCTACTTCATCAGTCGGTAGTGCTATTCTACCTGCTGCTCTCACACTACTCATAGGGTCGAACTCATCTTTACCCTCTTTTATTTGTTGAAGGAATGTCTTAAACTTCTTCCTGTCAAATTTACCTAGACCTGTCAAATATCTTTTTGTCATTTCGTTAGCGTCTTCCGGCGTGACTAGAGGTGAGAACATACCTCGCGCGGCTCCTTCTTTGAATGCATCAATAGCCATTGAATTTTTAGGCAAAATACCTGCGAACGGATTGTCTTTGTCTAAGAAACTAAATTTAGGTTTTTGCGCCGACATCATGTCTTCAATAGGAGGCAATCTGCCTCCCTCGATATGGTGACTAATTTTACCCGGTACGAATTCACCATCTTCATTCTCGTAACCTTCTTGCACATGCTTATCGTCATGAGGGTCGCGTCTACCACTAGCGTTACAATGAGAGCATTGTCCGCTAGAATATCTACCGACATCGGGATGGTCATGTTCTTCACAACTTGGGCAAGAGTATTGTGAGTGTTCATGAGGTTCTAATACATCACTTCTAGGATGGCTCTCAAACGATTGATGTTTAAACGGTCTTAGAAATTCTTCAATCGCTCTTCTCATAGCAGGGCTATTAGGATTCGCGTTTTTCAGTTCTTTTACATGAGATTGAAGGTACGCGATAGCCTCTTCTCTATTAACTCGACAAGTACCACCACATGTTCCGCAAGCAGTAGGGCCTCCTTTGATGTAATTTTCTACCAATTCATCAGCCCCGCCACTCATTATTTTTTCTAACAACTCTTTGGGGTAGTGGTTATTACGGTCTAACCTTCTTAATTCACTCTCGCTAATCTTACCTTGTTTGATGACAGGCGCGTCTTTCTCACCACTTTCTTCTTCTTGATGCTCGTCACCTAATAATTTTCTTTGTATTCTCTTGACATGAGTGCTTTGATTATTTTTTAGAGCGACAGAATCTCTCACTACATTTCTTTGCTCTTCTGTCAAAGGTGAGTTTTTGTACGCTTTTCTCAAAGCATTAATCGTTGTAACATCATCTAACATAGGTAACAATATGTTAGCGTGTTCAGCGATTAAGCCCGTTCCTCCCACACCTGTTAATTGACCTTGCATATATTTATCGGGTCTGTATATGTAACTTCTACCAATAGTACCTTCACCGTCTGCTGTAAAAACATCCGGTACAGGCATACCTTCACTATCTGTGTAAATGTCTTCTCTAATATTATTAAGCGCGTCGAAAATTTTATTTTCGTCAGTTTCTCCGACAAGAGGTAATAATTGCGCACCTGCTGTCATTAACGCACCGTAGGCGATTTCATTCCTTCTTTTAGTATAATCAGCGTCTTTTTTAGACGCAGTTAAATCATCACGACTTGCTTTGATTTTTCTATTCAATTCTTTAGACAAATCATCTAAACTTACACCTTTACCTGTCTTTGGGTCAAACTCTTTCTGTCTGTTAGCAAACCATCGCGTTTGATTAAATATACGCGGTTTCACCAACTCGTTGTTCTTAACAAATCCATTACTTATCTCAGCAGGTAGAGGTTGATATAACCTAAGTTGTGCTTTATCTTGATTATCATATTTAGGTGGGAAGGCTTTAGCGATTTTCGCTTTATGCTCAGTCCCATCATCACCTGTAATAGTGATAACATCACCATCTGCGTAACCTATCATTTGGAACATGTGCTTAGGTATACTGATGACATTTGAACCGGCAGGTGCTAAATCCATAGGTGATTGACAGTTCGCTAATCTGTCCATTTCTTCTTGAAGAATAGAGTCATACTTGTCGTTTATACCATCTCTCTCTTGTGTCAACATGTCATGCGCGTCTTGACCAATTTTACTAGCGTGGTATTTACCTTCAATTCTTTGATTAGGATTATCGGGGTCTACCGAATGAACCATGTGTTGACCCTTTTCTTCGTGCCAAGCGTCAGTTTCTTCTTTATGCTCGTCTACAATATTTTCTATAAACTTGGCGAGTAAGTTATGAGCGTTTAAGTAATTTTCTTGTTTTGCCTCGTCAGCAACTCCTTTATACAAGCCTTGTATCAATTTAGCACGATGTTGTTTTCCATTTCTCTTGTTGCTTATTCCTTTAAGTGGTATCTTTTTACCATCGCTGTTTGTAATTTCGCCCGATTTTATATCTTTTAGCAGTTTTAACGCTTCAACTAGACCGGACATTTGAGTTCCGACTAAACCTCTAATACGCGCGTTCTCTCTTTGACCTGCTCCTTGAAATTCATTTGGTAAAACATGCCCTAACGCAACTCTTTGATGAGGGGTTAAATTAGCACCGCCTATCGGCTGTATTTTCTCAAGTTTAGTTTTCAAGTTATACTTTTTAATCGCACTGTCAATGTTAGGATTACCGTCTTTTACAGCATCACGAATTTTACCCTGCATTCGTTCTTTCATTTTAAAGTCGTCTAAACCAAAAATTCTTTGAGTTCTAGCCAGTTCTTCTTGATATTTTTTGAAAGATTTGTTGCCTCCGAATATGTGATGACATATTTGAGCCACACTTAATTTACTATCATCATGCAGGGGTATGGCTTCCTCTTGACCGGTCGCATCGTTAAATTGAAATGCTATTTTTGGAACTAATAAATCGCGATTAACAAATGCTGATTTTTTACTATCCCTAGAATCGACCGGTACTTGCGCTTTTGCTTCTTCGCTAGTTCTAGTGCTGAAATGTTTAGGATGACAGGCTTCGCAATCTTCTGCCTCGCTAATGATATGATGCTTATGTTCATCATCTACTTCTTCATCACCTTGCGGTTTATGCTTACCGTGATTGAAGAATCTTTCATTTTGATGTATAACGCTTTCTTGATAAGCAATATGGTTTGCCCGTTCATTATTTGCTTTCTTAGCCGCGGCTATGACTTGATACATAACATAGGCGTTTGACCCTCCTTTCTTAGACCTAGCAAGTAAGTGATTAAACGCGTTGTTGTATGAGTCTTTGGAAAAATTATTTTGCGAAAACAGCATAGCCGCAGTTGCGAAGTCGGCAGGATTTATACCGGCTTCATTAACCATTTTCTTTGTTTTATCTATTTGATTACTGATAGAACCTAAATAATCGCGGTCTACCCCGTTAGTAAATGCTAACTCATATCTTTTGACATTTTTATCATTGAATGTTTCTAACACTCTTTGAGATTCTTGAGGTGAGCCTGCGTTTAGTATGTCTGCTAAGTTAGTGACATCTTCCGTTGACAATTCTAATTTTTCAATCTCGGTTTGGCTAAGACCATTTTCAGTCAATCTATCGTTAATGTCATTTATTATACGCCCCGAACCTATTAGTTGGTCAAACAATTTTTTAGATTGATGCATAATTTCTTCGGAGGTCATCTTAGCGTACGGATGTCCTTCGGGGAAATCTTCCGGTTTAGGCATTTCTTCGTCGGGGAAGTTGTAGTCCTGCAACGCCGCACCTGCTTCTGTTGCTAATATTTTATTTTTGATATTTTCATAAACAAACGGGTCTAACTTGTCGTATTTTAAACGGAACTCTAAGTCTTTTAGCGCGGCACTTACTTTGTTGTCATTGTTAGTTTTATCATAAGTCCTTCGCTTAAGGTCGGCAACGCTAGCCTCGGTATCTTTACTACCTGCCATTTCACTAATAGAACCGGTCGCACTACCGCCTGTTCTCTCAAGGTTTGTGAGCGGACTTACACCGCCTTCCATAGTAGCGCGTTGAGGGTCGCCAACATCCTCAAATATTCCACCGCTTTTGAATGCATTTTTTAAAGCAGGGTGATGCGCATCTGTTAATTCAAAATCATCTAACATCTCCCCAAACTTATTTCTAAATTCTTTACTTTGCGCTGTGGCGCCCGACCCGTCTTTAAAGTAATCTTGAATAAGTCTGTCACCTATGTTTGGTAACGATAGTTTCACGCCCATTCTTTTAGCGACTTCATAAAATGCAGGAGTTACCATGCTGTCTGCTTTAGGTGCTAGAATTTCACCACCGGTCTTTTTAGGACGACCGGAAGAACCTATGGCATGGCTTTGTAAAGCCATTCTCATAAAACTATCAAAGTCCTGTTGAACTGCTTTCACCGCTTGCTTAGGGTTAGTTTCCATGGTGTCATTCATTTTGTTTTCAATGAGTTGTTGCCACTTAGCCATATCTCTATTGCTTGTGCTTTTTAGTTCAGCAGTAGGTTTTTTACCACCGCGCCTGTAATCTTGGAATTCATCAAATACATCGCTGTATAGTTTCCCCGCGGCTTTACTTCTCTCTTTCATATCTTGACGCCGTCTAGTTATGTCGGTCTTACCCGGCGTAGAGGATTGATACATTTGAGTAAATTTAGGGAAAGAACTTTTTTCTTCTAAAATTTTCTTAGGGGTATTTACAACTTTAACGCCTTTGGGTGTGACATTAGGCGCAACATCACGGCTACCTAATTCACCCCTTGCTTCCGCGCCTCTCCTTTCCAAGTTAGATGCAAAGTTTTCATCGACCTTACCAGTTGCTTCTTCTAACTTACTAGGTCTACGCTCTCTAACAGGCATATCTATTTTGTCGCGAGTAGCAAGCATACTGAATGAAAGCGGGTGCTTGGTCTTATCACCTTGAATATAATCCAACAATCGGTTTTGGAATATACCGGCAACCCTGTCCGACTTGTTACGCCTTCGCTTTTCAAAACCATCTGCCAATATAGGTACGAAACCGGTACCTATGTTTATCGCGATTTCGCCATTCTTCTTAGACGCATCCTTTTCTTGCAGGTAGAGTTCTTTCTCTTTGTTAATTCCTTCGCGCAGCGTATTATCGACAACTTTATCGCCGAATTTTAATTTATCTTTGCTACTAATATGATTAATCAAACTTATAATTTCCTTAGTTATCATGGGTGTAGACATCAAACTAGGGTTTAGAACATCTCCTTCTTCGTCCCTTTTAACTTCAAACATCTCATCGTCTGTCAGTCCTAAGAAGTCACCAAACATTCTATTGTTCAAGTATAATAGTTCGTTAAATAAGTCTTCAACATCGGGGTTGTCTTCTTTTAGCGCGGCGTTGATTAACTTACTACCTGCGCTTTGGATGAGTTTTTTCCCCATCTTTGCGCGTTTTTCTTTTTCCTCCGCGCTCATTTCTTTGCGAGTATCTTTAGGAGCATCCTTGTCGTCATCAGCCTTGATGATTCGTACATACGACCTGCTCATTGTGAATGGCTAAGACAACCTTATCGTTAAAGGTAGCGGTCGAGAAAATTTTTGGATATTTTTTTTGATTAGACGCGGCAGTAGTAGACAAGACCTCCACGAAAAAAATGTCTGTATTTCGCATGGGGTTAAGCAGGGCAAATTGGCGCGCGACGCGCGCGCCTCCGGCTAAGGTGTAGCGCAAATTGAAGGGGGGCGGCGCGACTGTGTCGTCGCCGTCGCTAAGCGCGATAGCGCATGGCTACGCAGTAGCGCGTTTATGTATCATCGCGTCAAGTACAGGCACGCGAATGGTAACAATCAGTAGTTAGTAGCGTGGTTCATTGATACTTTGTCGCGTTGGGTTTCCGGCCTTCACCGCGACTAGACCGTCGCGCTTCGGCCTCCAACCATACGGTTGCGCCGCGAGCATTTGCATTCCCTTTCAGCAAATAACGCGAGCATCAAAGGCGCAACCAATTTTGGCAGGGGGGGTATATAAGGGGGCGCGGAATATGGTAGGGAAGTTGATGAGCAATAACAGCCCACATAATATGAAGCCTATAATTGAACAGTTAGTTAACAACACTATGCTAGGAGAGGATTGTAAACTCCTAGTTCAACAGATGTTGAACACTACTGTCGACTTGAAAACTAAGAAGACCCCTAACTCTACTAGGAAGTCGCCTACTGGAAACCAAGTTAACCTGCTATTGAGAGCCATGCTAAATGACGGCATATCAACTGAAAGACTAGACAAGTATGCAACCACTAATAGCGGTTTGACTTCCGGTGATACTAGCAACATACAGAAGATGTTATTTCAAGTAGCGTCTAAGTACAATTGCCTAGCAACTACCGAGCAAGGTACAACATGTGACCAAAATATGTTAGTCAATGCACTTGATACAATAGTTCAAGCATTTGTTGATGACCAAGCAGGTAGCAAGCCAACCACTAACAGCAACCCTTTTGCTGATGTGCAACCAACAGCAACAGCAACCACAACAATTGAGCAGATTGATGAAGAGTTTGAAGAAGAAGAAGAAGAGCAAACCCAGACTCTACCATTGAGTAGCGGCGTTACTCTAGCCAATGTCAAACACTTGACCAATGATATAATTGAAATGCATTCCAACGGTCAAGTACATCCAGTAGTGACAGAAGTTAGAAATAGACTTCTAGCACAACCGGCAACTCAAACAACTTACAGCAACGGCACTTCAATGATGACTGTTCAACTATTCCTTAACGGTAAAAACGCAACAGTTGGAGTTCACAAACTAAGCAACGGTACTGAGAAGATGAAGAGCGCTGATGAATACTTCCTATTCACTAGTGCTTGTACTATCGGATTGAATGTAATGGGTCTGTACAGTAAGAGAGGCGGCGGTAGATTCAGCAGTTCTCTATGGGCTAACAAACACATTCTAAACAATGATGTTGATAACTTCTCAGTCGGTGCCTTTGGTGTCGCTGTTATGCACTTAGCACAGCCTCAAATGGTTGATAAGAATGGTAACAGACTTGGCTTCAATCATGACCTTAGAAAGTATGTAGATAGTGAAGTTGTTAACTTTGTTAGAGATGTATTCATTAACAATGCAATTGCCAACAGCGCAGTTACAGACGGCTCAAAGCACATTGCTAACTCTTGGAATATGAAAGAATACACTGTTTATGATAGCACACCAAAGTTCCAAACACCAAAGAAGTTGCTTTGATTACTTCTAGTTAACCAGTATTAGACTCTTTAATAACTCAGTCCGGTGGAACGCATCCACCACTATCAAATCAATCGGGGGGCGGCTCACTTTGTGGGTTGCCTCCCTTTTTTTTATACTTCGTAACTACAAATCTACGCTTTGCAGTTACTCCTTGACAGTATAAAACAAAGTCCGGCAACCGTATGGTTGGTAAAATATCCTATTCCTTTGTCGAGTATGCGCAATTACTAACGCTCTTGACATATCACTTAACGCTATTCAAACAGCGTTTAATATTCACCTCGCTGAACAAGCGATTACAATTATACCTGTGTAGATAACTACACACTTGACAATATACTGACGCGTCTATCTTATGACTCGTTGGTATGTATTATCAAGAATATCATATTCCTATTATAATAATAATATATCTTATTATTATAATAAGAAACTAATAATATTGAGAAAGAGGGAAACAATATGACAGACAAACAAGTTAGAAAAATAACAGAAGAAGCGTTAACTAAGATACTAAATGAATACGGTAGCGACCCCAATGCTAGCATCGAAATGCTGCCGTTGCTTGAGGACTATCAAGTGTTCATGTTCTATGCTGATGTAGTTCAGCACATTGATGTAGCGAGAGTTAAGATGAACAAGATAAAGAGAGGCGAGGACTAATGACAATTAAAGAATTAATAACAGAAGCGATAGATGAATTAAGTGTTTTATTAGAGAAGAAGGATAAGATGCTCAAGCAAGGCGAGCGACCTTTGATACAATACTTTGGTAGAATATGTCGAGTGATTGATGTAGTCAAGTGCGAGATAATTGTAGAAGAATTACCTTCTTGCTTTGACAAATACAAAATGGGTGAAGACTAATGACTATATTTTCAAACAGACAAGAGAACATCGCCGCTATGGGTGGTAGTAGAACAGCAGAATCAATGGAAGTATCAGCGAGGGAATGGCAAAGCAGATTCCTAAACAAATACCTAGGGCTAGAGATACCAAGAGGTACACTAGAAGCAGGTACAGGTGCAGGTAAGACCCGTGCCGCTATCATGTGTATGTATGCTTGGTATCATCAGCACCCCGATGGTGTTGTAGTATTCTACATCCCCGCACATCTAATGCCACAGACAACATCAGTAATGCGTTCTTGGATGCTATCCTATGCTCGCTTTGGTGGTGGCTACAAGGAAGCAGTCAAGGGTAAGAAAGTATACATTGTATCATACACATCCATTCATACATTCAAAGCCACTAATGTAATCGAAGGTCGTCACTCTATGTTCATCATGGATGAGTGCCATAGAGTTGCGGCTAAGCAAACCATGAAGCATTTCGATGAAGAGTTTCAAGGCGACGCCTGTTTGATGCTAAGTGCTACCCCAACAAGAAGCGATGGCATTCAACCTATGACTATACTCAACGCCCCTATCGTATTCGACCTCCCTCTTATCGAGGGTATCAAACAGTCACGCACAGAAGATGACGCGCTTGACTTTACATTCCACATTGTCTATGTTCAACCGGAACAAGAAGAGTTGATGTGGCTCGCTGAATACAGCGAAGCAATTACCGTAGCGTATCACAAAGCATACAAGTTATGTAAAGAGGATGCAGGTGGTAATCATTGGAATCTATTTCACCGACACAATACTAATACATCCTATGTCGAATGGGAAACAGCAGAAGCGGTAATGACATGGCAAGCAATGTGTCGTAAGCGTAAGAGATTCGAGAACGAATTACAATGTAGACGCGATGCTGTCAAGAAAATTATACAAGAAAACATAGGTAAGAAACTTGCTGTGTTCAGTCAAGATATATTCAGCGTCGAAGCATTGAATCAAATGGTAATGAACGAAGGGATGTACCCTCGTATCTATCACAGTGGTAGCAAACTTACACCGGAACAAGCACTAGCCTATCCCGAATACGCTACTGATGAATTCACTAACAGACTAACTAACCTAGCCCGCAACTCAAAGAAAGAGTTGAGTCGTTGGGTTCAATCATCATCCGATATACTACTCACTTGTCAAGCACTACAAGAGGGATTCGATGTCCCCGATATGGATGGCTTGATTATGACTAGCGGTGCTAACTCTATCCGTTCACGCATTCAAACTATGGGTCGTGTCTTTAGAGGCATGAAGCACAAGGACATTTGGATGATTGTCTTACCTGCCTTTGATGGTGACAGGGTAAGCGGGGATGAAAGAGTCCTTAACAGATTGATTGAGAAGGCAGGTATTCCACAAGAGAATATCAAACACCACAACGCGAATGTATGGAATGAATACTATGATTCCATACCACAAGAAGAAGAAGACAACCCCTTCGCGGGGATGACAATAATAAACTCCATTGATAATGATTTGGAGGAGGGAACAATATGAACCGAAGTAAAATAATAAATTATGAACTGAAAATAAGAATAGAAACAGACGAATACATCTACGAGGAAGAGGTGATTGAATATGAGTAAGATACCGAAAGGGCAAACGCAACATCATAGAGATGATGATTACAAGTATTACTCCATAGATGATGACAGATATGAAGAGAATAATTTTTACGACCAAGAACACTACGACTTTGATACATTAGATGATTACATTGGGTTTGTAATAGAATGGAACGGACTGTTCGCGTCTTGTGAAATCCATCTTGAGAACATAAGAGCGTGGGCTAATGGTGATGAGCGTATCGCTGATGAGAAACTAAGGCACTTGTTACACATCAACAAGAACAATACAAGGAGGCATAAGAATGAGTAAGCCATGCAAATGCGGAAGCACAGAACATGAATCAGTAACAAGTAGAGGTCTAGCAGGTATGACTACCATCACATCATGCCCCGTTGAAGTAGCGGAAGCACATCAAGCAATGCAAGAACCAACAACAATGGAAGTACGAGTTATTGAAGTTCCACCAATCACACATAGTTTCCTACACACCAAACGACAGATTGACATTCATCAATACGGATGGTCAAGAATTACACAGAAAGACTTGGACATGATGCTAACGGAAGGTGAACAAGAATGATAACTAGAAATTACATAGAGAAAGGATTGTACACAGTACCATACAAAGTAGACGGTACAGGAAATGGTATCAAAGACAACGCTGTTGAAATCAGTTGGGAACTGTACAAGAATAGTAGAGATGAGATATGCTTTTCAATGAGTGGTACTGTTTGGAACAGACTCAAGACTGATTGCATTAGCGCAGGTCAAAACATTGACACCATTCGTAAACTAACTAAATTCAATCCAGTAGTCAAACAGATGTATCAAGTATGGAAAGAGTATCACTTGAATGATATGCAAGCGGGTAGTCCAAGACAAGAAGGATTCAAACTCGCGCTTAATTACATGAGGACTTTGTCGGGGTCGCCTAACATTAGTTATGATGACTTGACACACGCGTTGGCTAAGTGTAACTTGCTAGTAGATTGGTCGTATGTTAATCCAAACACAGGTAACTTAGGCTACAAGTATGGTACCGCGTGGCTAACCAAAGAGATACCCGAAGAGGTTATTGAAATGATACAAGAGTGGAGTGATTTAGAATGACAGTTAAGATGAGTAAAGATAGAGATACAGAATGGATAACAGAATATGTTCAAAAGAACTGCGCGGCTTGTGGTCGTACACCTAATTGGAGATACCAAGATAAGTTCACGCATGAGAAGACAACAATCACATCACACATACGAAGTGGATGTCCAAGCACCGAGGTAACATTCGCTTGCCTCAGTTGTTTAGAAAAAGAAGATGAAGAGAAGTCGAAAGACTTCGTTAATTTAGGCTCGCTATTTACAAGTGAGGAGGAAAAAATATGAAACGAAATAAGAATATAAAGAATAAATTTATGCAAAGACCAAAAGAAAACGGCTACGAGTTTGTTACTCGCATCATGAAAGGTGCGACAAACAAAGGTGAACGACTTAGCGCGAGGCAAGTTCAAAGACTTGTTGACCAAAGAGGTTCGGGTAAGATGGACACAGCACAAGTCCAATCACATCTACGCTACGCTGCTGAGAGAACAGGACTAATTATAAAACACAAAGACAAAATTGTATGTCCAATAAGAAAGCGCAAGGTAGATACATACTCATACAACTACACAGGAATACCTAACGCTCTTTTACAGACTGACGATGAACCTATGCACCCGACGCAAGACTATGGTAATTGGAAGTTCACTCCAACAGACAAGAAAGAACCAACAATCATTGTTGACACTGATACATTCAAAGAGTCACGCGACGCTATTGTATCGACAGTCAAGCATGAGTTCACAGCGAAGCAACTGCTTGACTCACTTGAAGTATTGAACAAAGATGTTTATGAAACAATCGTTGCGTGTCTTGGTACTGCACTTGGTCAAGAGAAGTATGATTCAGCAGACTGGACATTCACAAACGATGGTAACTTGGTGGTGAAGGAATGA
>UEXM01000381.1_pt1 | contig 48452 bp, 43 predicted proteins | sample 1796661 | NCBI WGS metagenome assembly UEXM01 (sample SAMEA4772469, study PRJEB27181) | metagenome | reverse complement strand
TCGCCAACCGTAGCCTGTCAGTGCTGGTCGCCACGGACGTGGCCGCACGGGGGCTGGATATCGACAGCCTGGATATGGTCATCAACGCGGAACTGTCCCACGACCCGCAGACCCACATTCACCGGGTCGGCCGCACCGGCCGGGCAGGGGAGAAGGGCCTGGCCATCAACCTGGTGGCCCCCCGCGAAAGCCGCCGGGCCATGGCCATCGAAGAACTGCAGGGCGAAACACTCAACTGGCACCCGGTCTCCAGCCTCAAGCCCCGCGCCGGTGACACCATGCTGCCGCCCACGGTGACCCTGTGCATCGGTGCCGGCCGCAAGGACAAACTGCGACCCGGCGATATCCTGGGTGCCCTCACCGGCGACGCGGGTATCCCCGGCAACCAGGTGGGAAAGATTACTGTGACCGATTACCAGGCCTATGTGGCCATTGAACGGGATAGTGCCGACTTGGCGCTGCAGAGATTGATGAGCGGCAAGATCAAGGGCAAGAGCCGTCGGGTGAAGAAGCTTTAATCCGTTCGCCCTGTAGGAGCCCCACTCCATGGGCGAATCCACCCTCCCAGGCATCGGAAAGCAAGTCGCGAAACGTAGAGTTCATCGAGCCCCGGTGACGCTAGTGGTCACTGGAATCCGTTGTCCGCCAGGGCGCTTTACCCGCCCAGATGGGTTTTTCGGCAAGGCCCATTCGGGGGCGGTCATGGCTCGCCAGGCGCCGGCTTCCTGCAAATAAATCTGTATTTGCTTCTGTAGCCAGGCTGCTCGCAGTGTCCCAGAGGGATGCGTTGGCAGTGCCCCAGCTTATTCGAATCACTTTGAACGGACGCCTCGCTCCAGAGATAACGTGACTTTGCCGTATCCGGGAAACTGCGTTAACCACGCCTGGTTATCACGCCTGCGCGGGATTCAGGCTTGCCCGCATCATTCGCGGAGCTGTTCTTGACCCAGGTGGTGCCCATCATCCTCCTTTCTTATGTGAACATTGAACTGTGTCACACTTTAAGGGTATTGTTCGCTAATCTTATATTCTTATTTGGGCGCGAATGTCTTCGCGGGGTTACAGACAGGTGTAAAAGCCCGTCTGTGTAATGGGGTCGGGAGACCAAAATGAATAATAAATGGATGCTGTCAGGGCTGTTGCTGCTGTTGGCTGGATGTGGCGGAGATGATAACCGCGAGCCAAGTACGGAGCCGGATAACCTGGCCGAACAAGGCGGCTATGCCGCTGACGGCTACCTGGTGGGGGCAAAAGTCTGCCTTGATACCAATAAGGATTTGTCCTGCACCGATGAGCAGACTACCGCCACCACCGATGAAAACGGTCAGTTCTCCCTATACGCGAGTGCCTCGCTGTTCGAGGAGTATGAAGTCATCGTTGAGGCCGTTGCTGGCGTCACCGTGGATCTCGACAATCCTGGCACCCCCATCTCCAAAGGCTACACCCTCCGGGCCCCCGCAGGTCTGAAGGATAGTGAAGAAAAAATTCCGGTGACGCCGATCAGCACGGTGCTGGCGGTCGAAAAAGAAGCTGCGCCAGACAAGACCGTACTGGAGGTCGTCAATGACTCCAGCTTTGCCGAGCAGTTGTGTCCGCTGGCCACTACCGAGGCAGAGAAGAAAGACTGTATCACCAAAGACTATGTCAAGGACGCAGACAGCACGGATGACACCACCCGGGTGCTTGCACAGCGCAAACAGCTGACGGCACGAGTGCTGGCTTCAATGCTTTCCGATGCCCAGGAAAAGGCTGGCGACAGCAACGGCAAGAAGGCGGCGGGTAATACCCTGTCGGCGAAAAGCAATCAGGTGGTTAACCAGCTGGATGAGGCCATAGGTAAAAATGGCGGTGACTTTGACGGGGTGGATACCGGCAAGTTGGCAGAGAAAAATAGCATCGTCGGAGGTGAGGGCAGTAACGCCCTGATCAATGCCAGCGAAGTGCCGTCTGAAAAGACCACCGTCATCGATGCATTCAAGGCCTCTGCCGCTACGTTTAATCTCAATGACACGGCTATTACTGCAGACCGGCTTGATGTAGGAAATCTGCGTTGCGGTTTTGGGGGATGTTCGACGACCCACGGACAGCACAGACTGAGAAAGGGAGTCCCGATCAGCGACTGGGATACCTACAGCAGCCAGGACTACGCACGCCTCCAGGTGGTCGATGGGGCGGTCAAGCTGATCGAATATGGCTTTGTCATTGATGAGGTACATGCGGAGTTTGCTCTGGCCGCGCAAAAGCTCAGCTTGCAGGGTCGCAGTATAAGCCAGCTGATGGATACGTTTTCAGCTTCCGCAAACCGCAAATGGCGGCATGTCTTGAACCAGTGCTCGGTCTTTGAGGCGGGTGCCATAGGACACATTGTTTCCGAGCCAACCAGATACCAGGTCAATAACCCGGCCTATGCATTCTACGGCGTGATTCCCGCGACGGTGATTCCGACCTTTGGTGACACACCGCCTGATTTTTACGAAGAGCATGATATTGCGACGATCATCAGCACGTTTACAGGTTCTGTAGGCACGTTTTCTGTATACGTGGGTCCGGATGTATACGTCACCCTTGCGGATGGCTCGGCAGAGTTCTTCAAGGCATCGACAAGCACCAGCCTGGGAACGGTCAGCTATAGGATTGAAGCCATCAATTTATTTCTTGGCGCGGCACGGGTGGTGGTAATCAATAACCTGGATATCCCGGCGGAAGAGGCGCTTTACATTGATCAGACCCGTGAGAACCTGGGTATAGCCGTGAGCCGGGATTCATGGCTCAAGAAATACCAACCGAAGGGCTCGCTCGGGACGGTTGCTGAGAACGCATATGGCGTGGGCGTTTTCGGAACCAATGCCCCAAGTGCCCCGCGCTTTTACCTGAATACTGCCGCAGCGGAACAGCTCAAGGCCGCTGTCGATGTATCTGCGCTCGCTAGCCCAGCTCGCGACCTGGATGTGGCCACTGACTGCAGTTACACCGTCAAGACCGGGGTGGATTCGGATGGTGACGGCGTTGACGACGGCGAAGATGCATTTCCTGACGATGCCAGTGAAAGTGGTGACATCGATGGCGACGGCACCGGTGACAACGCGGATAGCGACCGTGACGGCGATGGCGTCGACAACGACAACGATGCCTTCCCGAATGACCCCACTGAAACCTCGGACCTTGATGGTGATGGTGTTGGTGACAATGCGGATACTGACCGCGATGGCGATGGCGTTATCAACGACGATGATGCGTTCGCGGATGACAGCAGCGAATCCGGTGATCTGGATGGTGACGGCGTTGGCGATAACAGTGATGAGGACCGTGATGGAGATACCGTCTGGAATGATCAGGACGCTTTCCCGGATGATCCCAACGAGTTCAGCGATATTGACGGTGACGGGATCGGCGATAACAGTGACCTGGATCGTGATGGTGATGGCGTCAACAATGTCGTCGACGCGTTCCCGAATGATCCCACAGAAACGTTAGACAGTGACGGCGACGGTGTTGGCGATAATAGTGATCCAACTCCCAATGGTGGTGGTGCCGACTCCGACGGTGACGGCTTCGAGGATAGCATTGATGCCTTCCCTGATAACCCCGCCGAGTGGGAGGATGCGGACGGTGATGGTGTAGGTGACAATAGCGATCCGGACCCATCTGATCCGCTGATTCCCGGCGACGACTTCTGTGATCCAGTGATTGATCCGTTCTGTGATCCATTCGGGTTCTAAGCAAAGCAGGAACAACGGATACATAGTCGTCATCCTGAACACTTAAATAGTTCGGCAGGATCGTCAGCATGAACAATCCGGCTCTCATATAATGGGAGCCGGATTTTTTGGTTCTTTAATGGCGCTTTTCATATCGACATCCCTGGGCCCGGTTGTTGTCACGACTTTCCGGCAATCAGGTGGACAAGAATCGCCGAGTGAAAAAACGCTAATTCGGCAGGTCACTGTAGCAGCCCCTCTCGAAAGGCTAACCCTTGCCTCCCTATTTCCGTAGGAACGGCCCTCGAGCCGCGAATCCCACCGCCATCCCCGCGATCCCTAGAAACAGATCCAGGAAGCCTGTTCATTCCTTTACATCCCACGATTATGTAAATTCGAACGGGATCGCAACGCGCACCAACCACTAACAACGGCTGGCCCATGCTCGGATCGCAAGGCTGCTAGCCACGACACCGTCTTGCTCGCCAGCTTGAGCCAGACGACGCAATAACCAATGCCATCCGGCAGACGCAGGACGTCAGGTTGCTCCATCAGCAGCCGGCCTGGCGGGGTAGGAGTGGGCAGAGCAACGGAGGCAAATATGCCGGTGAAAAAAGTTGGCTGGCGGGATCTTGCCAAAGGGGTGCGCTACATGGTGCCGCCACTGCTGGATATTCAGCGCGGCAACCTGTTGCGCCTGGCCGGGTTGCGGCCTGCCAGCAAGCAGTCCATTGGCAAGGTCATCGAATACTGGGCCCGCCGTACCCCGCACAACATCGCCTTGCGGTTCGAGGATCAGCAGTGGACCTACGCGCAATTCAACGCCTGGGCAAACCGTCTGGTCGCCTGCTGGGCGGAGCAGGGCGTGGGCCCCGGTGACACCGTCGCCATCATGATGGAAAACCGGCCTGAAGCGCTGGCCTGTGTGGCGGCCACGGTCAAACTGGGTGCCATTGCCGGCATGCTCAACCACAACCAGAGTGGCGAGGTGCTGGAACACAGTATCCAGTTGGTGACGCCGCGGCTGCTGGTGGTCAGTGCGGAATGTGCAGCGGCCCTGGCCACCACCTGTTTTACCCCAGCGGCAAGTTCATTGAACACCGCGCAGCCAGCCCCCTCGATCTGCTACCTGTGGCACGGCGGCGACCAGGGTGAGCCTGCGCCCCCGGGCTGGCTGGATCTGGACGAACACGCCGCCCGGCAATCGGAAGCCAACCCGCCCGGTACCGGTCGAGTGCGTGCCGAGCAGCCGTGCTTTTCCATCTTTACCTCCGGCACCACCGGGCTGCCCAAGGCCTCGGTGATGACCCACTATCGCTGGCTGGCCGCCATGGCCGGAGTGGGTGGCATGACCCTGGGCATACGCCGCAAAGACGTGTTCTATTGCTGCCTGCCCCTGTACCACAACAATGCCCTTACCGTGGCCTGGGGCTCGGTGTTATCCATGGGCGCCACCCTGGCACTGGATCGCAAGTTCAGTGCGTCGCAGTTCTGGGAGAGGGTGCGCCACTACGACGCCACCGTGTTCTGTTATATCGGTGAGCTGCTCCGTTACCTGCTCAATGTGAAGCCCAGTTCCACGGATCGTCAGCACCGTATTCGGTTAATCACCGGCAATGGCCTGCGCCCGGAAATCTGGGACCAGTTCGAGCAGCGGTTTGGCATCCATCGTATCTACGAGTTCTACGGAGCCAGCGAATCCAATATCGGCTTTATCAATCTTTTTGGCGTATCGCAGACCGCCGGCTTTACTCCGCTGCCTTTCGCCATCGTCGAATTCGATAACGACACCGAAACTCCGCGCCGTAATCGCAACGGCTTTATGCAGCGCATCCCCAGGGGCGGGGCCGGCCTGCTGATCAGCGAAGTGACCCCGCGCCGACCTTTTGATGGCTACACCGATCCCGCTGCCGGCGAGAAAAAGCTGCTGCGCGATGTCTTCAAGAAAGGCGACTGCTGGTTCAACTCCGGCGATCTGGTACGCGACCAGGGCATGCACCACATTCAATTCGTCGACCGGGTCGGCGATACCTTCCGCTGGAAAGGTGAAAACGTGGCCGCCGGTGAAGTGGAAGGGGCCATGGCGCAGCACCCGGATATCGATCACGGCGTGGTGTACGGGGTCAGCATTCCCGGCTGCGATGGCCGCGCGGGAATGGCGGCGGTCACGCTCAGCCCGGGTGTCACCCTCAACGGCCCAGGCCTGGCAGAACATCTGAACCGTTTGTTGCCGGCCTATGCAGTGCCCCTGTTCCTGCGCATCCGCGACCACCAGGAAACCACCGGCACTTTCAAATATCGCAAGGTAGAGCTGAAACAACAAGGCTTCGCGCCCGATCAGGTGGCCGAACCGGTGTACGTACTGCTGGACACCCAGCGCGGTTACCAGCCCCTGACGGCGGAGCTGGCCCGGCAGATACAGCAAGGAGAAATACGCCTTTGACCCGGGCGCGAGTGAGTTGCACCTGCTCGTTACAGGGGCGCGCTGGGCGGCCACGATTCAACAATGGCTTTAAGCAGAGAGTAGGAGAAAAGACGCCGGGCGGCGGAATTTGACGGTAATCAGGAATGGCGCATATTCCGCAGGAATGTCACTGAAATAGCAGTATGGTAGAAATGGGGCATCTGACCCCGGAGAGGTGAAATGGACTTTAAGGACTACTACGCCCTGCTCGGAGTGGAGCCAGACGCCGACGCTGCCGCCATCAAGACGGCCTACCGCCGTCTGGCCCGCAAATATCACCCGGATATCAGCAAGGAAGACGACGCCGAAGCCAAGTTCAAGGACGTGGCAGAAGCTTGGCAGGTGCTGAAAGACCCGGACAAGCGCGCCGACTACGACCAGCTCCGCGCCCTGCGCAACCAGCAAGGCGACCATGGCTCGTTCCAGCCGCCCCCCGGCTGGCAGCCGTCAGGCGGCGGGTTTGATCCTGCCGATGCGGGCTTTTCCGACTTCTTCGAATCCCTGTTCACCGGCGCCCGCCAGGCCCGCGGTGGCCATGCCCCGTCGCGGCGCGGCCAGGATGTGGAAATCGAGCTGCCCATCTTTCTGGAAGACACGGTCAGCAGCGAATCCAAATCGGTCTCCTACCGTCTGCCGGAGTACGACCAATATGGCCAGGTGCTCGGCGAGAAGAGCAAAACCCTGAACGTGAAAATTCCGGCCGGTGTGACCGGTGGTGAGCGTATCCGGCTGAAAGGGCAGGGGATTGCCGGTATCGGCAATGCCCCCGCTGGCGACGTATACCTGCGCATCCGCCTGGTGCCGCATCCCTTGTTCGATGTGGAAGGCCACAACCTGATCGTCACCGTGCCGGTGGCGCCTTGGGAAGTAGCGCTGGGGGCGAAAATTGAAGTGCCCACTCTCACCGGCGCAGTTCAAATGACTATCCCGGCACACAGCCAGAACGGCAAGAAGCTGCGCATTCCCGGCAAAGGGTTGCCCGGCAAGACCGGCAAGGGGGACCTGATTGCCGTGCTGAAAGTAGTCATGCCCGATGCCACCGGCGAAGACATTGAACAGCTGTGGCAACAACTTGCCGACAAGGCGAGCTTCGATCCGCGCGCACAATGGAGACGGTAATCATGGCCTCTCAACTAAGAATCACCGTATGCAGTAGCGACATTTACCAACTGGTGCAGATATCAGAGCAGGACCTGATCGACATCGTCAGTCTTGGCATTATCGAGCCCCACGACAGGCAGGCCAGCGAATGGCAATTCGACGATGCCGTCGTCGCTGACATTGCCCGCGCCTCCCGCCTGCGGCGTGACCTGGAAATCAACTGGGCGGGCGTGGCACTGGCCATGGAGTTGCTGGATGAAGTGGAGGCGCTACGTCGTGAAAACCGCGAGCTACTACGGCGGTTAAAACGTTTCGAGGCGTGATGATTCCCGATGGCGCCTATTTCAGCTACCACGGGCGCCTCTTTCCTTTTCCCTCTTTGTTGGAGCCATGCTCGCATGGCGAACCCCTGACTTTTTTCTGACTACAGCCGTGCAATATCGAACGGGATCACGAAGAGAAAAATACCGATAAAAAACAACTCTGCGGGATCGAATGCCATCGGTCCTCAGCGTCCAGCCGCCGAACGTTCTGTTAAGCAACCACAAGAGATGAAATGTCGACGGCTGCCCAGTCTCAAACCGCCAGTAACAGCGCCCGTTCCCACATCCAGAAAACCGCCATGCTGCCGATGCTGTAAACAGCAATGCCCTGCAGGCGCTGGATATGGTGCTTCATACCAAACATCACCAGCAGCACCGCCGCCACACACAGCAGTTGCCCCAGCTCCAGACCGAGATTGAAACCCAGCAAGGTAATGATCAAATCGTTACCGCTGAGCCCCTGGGTATTGAGCACATTGGCAAACCCGAGGCCATGCAATAAACCAAATCCCAGCGGCAGAAGGAGCACGGTGGCCCTGCTGGGCTGCTTGAGGGTGCCCCGGTTCAGATGGAACGCCATGGCCAGCAAACTGGCGGCAATGGCGATCTCGGCCAGGGTAACGGGAAAGCGGATGATACCGCTGGCAGCCAAGGCCAGGGTCAGGCTGTGGCCCAGAGTGAAGCTGGTAATCGCAAGCACTAGAGGTTTGCCCCGGCGCAGCCACAGGGTCAGGCCGATAACGAAAAGAAGGTGATCCCAGCCGGCGAGCAAATGAATGACGCCGGAGTGAGCGGTACGGATCAGTGTGCCCAGCCAGTCTCCGGATGTCTTGAACTGGAAGACGGGGGAGTGGGCATCCAGCAAGCTGCTGTGAGTAGGCTCGCCGGGCGAATGGTATTGAGCCACGGCCTGGTGCTCGCCCAGACCGGGCAGGCTGATGCTGTGTGGCGGTTCGTCGCAGCGAAGCTGCCAGATCGTCCAGTGCGCCTCCTTTGCCATGGTGCGTTGCGGCGCGGACGGCGTGCATGTTTCGGGAAAGAGCGGTGTCGGCGTCTGCTCAACAGTGACGCCGGACTTGAGGCTGACACGCAGATGCAGGTAGTCAACCTGTTCCAGCTTCAACAACATGGGTACTAGCCCATGGCCGAGGGCGGTATTGGCGAGGGCGACAAGGATCAAGGCAGCCACACCGTGGCGTAACAGATGGCTCATTCTTCCCAACTCACTGTGTATTGCTGACGCAGCTGCGACATGCCGTCGCGCAGTGCCTGGTTTTCCTGGTCGGATTTCCAGGCCAGATACACCTTGGCCGGGTTGATCGGTACCGGCTGACGGGTTGTTGCCTCGATCCAGACAAGATGCTGCCCGAAAACACTTTCAACCGGGCCGGCCCACTGGCCGGGGGGCAGGGCCTCCAGTTGTGCTGCAAACCCGGGGCCAAAGGTCTTGGCGAGGGTCTTGTCGCTGATATCCGCCAATACATTGCCGGCGAGAAAAGGCTCGGAATAGCTGGTCGCTTCCTGGGGTGAAAATGACGGCAGCGCGAGCAGCTCTGCCCCGGCATCCGGGCCCGTTCGCAGCACATGGGACAGATGCCAACGCCGAGCAAGGGTCGTGGCCGAGTCCGCATAGCGGGCCAGTTCGGCATTCTCCGCTTCCAGGTCCGCCTGGCTACGCAGTTCGGCCTGCATACGAAGCAGAAGGCGCTTGCGCACCACCGGGTCCTGCAGGGGCATCCCCAATTCATAGGCGGTAGCCAGCGCATCGGACGGGTGGCTGGCGGGCTGTTCGGTAAAGGCCAGGTTCTCGCGCAGGCGGCGGCGAACGATCGGGTCCGTGCGGTCCCAGCCTCGCAACCGGGCCTCGTTAATAAGAATCTCTTCATCCACCCGGGCCTGCAGCGACGCCTGCAGTTCATCGGGGGTCAGTGCACGCCCCAGCTGCTGTCGCCACTGCGCCTTTAACGCCTCTACCTCTGCGGCACCCAAATGAATTTCCGTGGCGGCGGGGTGATCGGCGCTGGGGTCTGTGAACAAGGAGTGCGCCAGGAAGGCGCCACTGCCCAAGAGCAGGCAGTGGAGCAAGGGGTGACGAAGCCAGCCGACTGCTTTCACTGCTTGTACCAGATCGGTGACGCCCAGGCCCGTTCCTGAATGCGGGAGGGGGCATTGCCATTTTCGATTTCGCAGCAGGCCGCCCACTCTTCCTGCGGATTGTTGCTGCAATCCATATCCGCCGGTGCATTCATGCACTGGCGGGTCAGCCAGCGGCAGGTGGGTGCTTCCACTGCACGGGCGTAGTAGAAGGCATTCTGATCGGCCTGGAACTGCGGGTCGTCCCACACCGCACACAGTTGTTGCGGGCCGCTACCGGACACCTGGCAGGTGTCATCGTCCAGGGCCCAGTCGCTGTTTCCTGTGGCAATATCAAACACCTGCTCGCGGGCCAGGGACTGGCCATTGGCATCTTTTTCCACCCAGCCTTTGACGATTTGCACACGCTGCAGGGGAACATTGACGCTGCGGTCGTTCTCACGGGGGAAGGTATCCGCGGTGGCCCACACGGCGAAGCGTGGGGTGCCCTGGCCGGCATGCAGTTCGCCGCCCATGGGCACACCGGCCGCGTAGCCGGTTTCCACAAACGCCTGGCCGCCACGCTCACACATGTTGTCCGGCATTTGCTCGGTGCTGCCAGCAAATACCCGCAGCTGCATGCGCGGGCCACTGGTGCCATAGGTTTCCTTGCGCTGCATGGCATCAAACAGGGACGCGCGGGTATTCTCTTCCGCCCAGACAACGGCAAGGCCACCGGGGTTATTGAAGTAATCGTCTTTCACCCCGTCCACCGGAGGCACATCCCGGTGGCCGACAAAGTTGTCTTCATCCACCGCACCGGGCAGGCCGAAATGGCTGTCGGTGCTGGCAATGAAACCGTACTGGAACGGGTTGGCACCCTTGGCTTCCTCGATCAATAGCCCTTCCTTCAGACCATGGCGCACATAGTTCTGAAACGCGGGGGCCGGGGGAATCGGATTGATGCCGAGGAAGAACTCGAAAAAGTTGGTAGCCGGCAGTTTTTCAAAATCACACAGGAGATCATCCGGGCTGCCATTCTCCACCCGCGCACATTCGGAATCCCCCTTCACCTGAAAGATCTCGATCAGCGGTTCGGCACGGCGCTTTTCGGCAATGTCGTAGCCGTCTTCTTCCGGCCCGGCAAACATGCGCCCGTTACTCAGGTTGGAGTTGTGGGGAATGGTCAGGTACTCGCATTCACCGGTGCAGGTCTCGTCCAGCTGCTCCCACAGAGCCGAAGGGTCCGGCGCTTCATAGACACTGACAGGGTCCTGCGGCACCTGGTCCCCGGAAAAGATCACATTACGGTGCATGTTGTCGCTCAGCGGCGACATGGTGTACTCGTAGCCGTTAAAGGCAGTGAAGCAGCCCGGCTGGTTAAAGCGCTCAGCCTGCAGCTGCATATCCAGCCAGGGGCCACGGGCCGCGCCCCGGCATTTCTCCCCGGTCACCCCGCAAAACAACGGGCGATGGACTTCGCTGTCGGTGAGCAGAAAGGGTTCGTCAAAACTGATATTGGGGAATGGCACCAGCTGGCTAAAGCCAGCCCAGCCACCGCCGAACAGCAGGAAACCTAGCTCCCGGTCCTGGCGATACACCGTGCACTCGGGGGAGCTGTAGGCCAGCGGGTCCAGGCTGGGGTCCTCACACAATTGCCGCTCGCCCAGCCATTCGCCGTGATCGGTGACCGCCGCAAAATCCAGCGGGCGATCAATCTGGTAAGGCGGAATCAGCGAATTCCTGGCGGCGTCATAGGGTGGGGCGGCCACCGGCTCTCCCATGGCAAAGCGGTAGGCCCCTTCCGGTGTCAGTTGCGCGGCCACGGCATCCAGCGAGTACACCGTATGCAGATGCAGCTCACCAAAATATGCGTTACGCAGCGGGTTGGGTGGCGTCTGGTCGCAGGCGAGCAGCTCCGGAACCGGATCTGGCATCGGCGGTGGCTCACTGGGCGTCGGCTTTGTGGCCGGGGCGTTTGCCGTGGTCGTGGTACCGCTATCGCTGCCGCCACAGGCAGCAAGCAATAGGCAGCTCATCAAAGTGGGCAGGGCATATTTCATGGCAAGTTCCGAAGCGCATCGTCGCCCGGGTGGGCCGGGCAGTAAGCCAAAAGAGTTGCCGGTGTGGCCGGCAATCTCAGTAAACCGGTAGCGGCAGGCCAGGGCTCACCATGTTCCGGCACCGCCTTATTCACATTTTCAGCAGTCGCAGCCAGGCGTTTTCAACATGGCTGCCCTGTTTCAGGTGGCGGATTGAATCAAGGTAGAAGAAATCCCGGGGCGGGTCAGATTCATTGAGTTGGGGCTTTGTGACTATTTGTGCACTTCCGTCCCAAAAAATAAACCGGCTAGCAGAGTTGTGGAGGCATGGTGCCGGAAAGCCGTGGGCGACAAGGCCCTTATCTTCTCCAAAGTCCGCGTCGCGGATGTGCTTGCTCCCCAGAAGGGCCTCAATCGGGCCAATTGGCAACGAGCTTTCAACCAGATTTCCGCCAAACACGTCGATTTCCTCCTCTGCGACCCGCAAGACTGCGCGGTAAAACTGGTCATTGAGCTGGATGATGCCAGCCATGGTTCGGCCAAACGGAAGAAGCGGGATGTCTTTCTGGAAGGAGCCTGTAAATCAGCTGGGTTGCCGCTGTTAAGAATCAGGGCTGCCAGGGGATACGGGGTGCTAAATATTCGTCAGCAGGTTGAGGCGGTGCTTTTTCCTGTGCAGCACGACTCGTCTCTGGAGAAACCAGAACAGCTTAAAGGGCAGGACATTGAAGCAACGACAAATGAGCAAGAAAGGGTAGATAACCGGCCCGAGCCGCAAGCAGCCCATCAGAAAGAGGCTGCGACTGAGACAGAAGTCGCTACACAGCCGGTTACACCCGCTTGTCATCAGTGTGGTGAAGTGATGGTGCTGCGTAAAGCTCACTCTGGGAAGAATGCAGGACAGCATTTTTGGGGGTAGTAGTGCATTTCTGAAGTGTCTGGGAGCGGTGAAGTGTTGAGTCTTAGGCGCACGGGGCAAGACCTCGTATCTTGAAGATGCCGAGATGAACTAGCCCGGGGCCTAGTTACCATGTGCAGCATGCGCGATGCGCAGGTAGGTGACTAGTTCAAAGCCTGGATCCCATTTCTGGTAATTGAGGGCGCTGCTTTAGTGAGAAGCTTCTGCTTTTTAGCCCGAAAAATTCATAAAAAAAGGCGAACCTTGCCCAACCCATTGATATAATGGGAGTTACGCCAATAACGCTTCGGAAGAAGCTAAACAAGGTTCGCCCATGTCCAATTCTATCCCAACTCAACTGCGCTTTCCTCCCTTTGCCGGCTTTACCGTGCGAGCTGATTTCGAGGGCGGAGCGTTGTCATCCGACTTTGGCCCCCTGCTGCTGCGCGGAGTGGACCAACAGATCGGCCTGGTTCATCGACTGGCCCAGGCCATCGACGACCGCCGTCACGCTTCTTATATCGACCACTCACTTTCCGATCTATTAACTCAGCGGATCTTCCAGATCGCCTGTGGCTATGCCGATGCCAATGACGCCAACACCCTGCGCCGTGACCCGATGTTCAAGCTCGGCACCGAACGCAAGCCGCTTGAACCAGAGCAGGATCTGGCCAGCGCACCGACCTTCTCGCGCCTGGAAAATGCCGTTAACACCCGCGACCTTTACCGTCTCGCCGAGGCCTTTGTAGAGCAGTTTGTCGCCAGCTACGCCAAGCCTCCAGAGATGATCGTGCTGGACATGGATCACTCCGAAGACCAGACCCACGGCCAACAGGAACTGGCGTTTTATAACCACCATTACCAGAGTCACTGCTACCTGCCACTGTTTCTGTTTGAAGGTCTGTCGGGCAAGTTCATTACCGCGGCACTGCGCCCCGGCAAACGCCCGACGGGGGCAGAGAACGCAATGATCCTCAAGCGGGTGCTCAAACGGCTGCGCCAGCATTGGCCCGAGACCCGCATCCTGCTGCGTGGTGATGCTCATTTCGCCAACGTGGAATTGATGCAACTGGCGCTCGACGATCCGTACACCGATTTTCTGTTCGGCCTGGCCGGCAACAGCCGTCTGAAAAAACTGGCCGAGCCACACCTGCAATCCACCCGGCGGCTGCACGATACCCGCTGCCATAACGCTCGCCTCGCGGAACAGGCCCCGCCGCAACGCTCGCGCACCTTCCACGAGATCGATTATCAGGCCCGTTCCTGGCCACAGGCGTTTCGCACTGTCCTGAAAGCCGAAACCATGGCCCTCGGCGATAACCCCCGCTTCGTCGTCACCTCCCTGGAAGAGTCAACCCCGGAAATACTGTACGCCGAGCTGTATTGCGCCCGGGGCCAGGACGAGAATTTCATCAAGATGATGAAAAACGACCTGGCCAGCGACCGCACCTCGGATTGCCGCTTTGCGGCCAACCACCTGCGCCTGTTTTTCTCCTGCGCCGCCTATGTGCTGCATCACGCCTTGCGCGCCGAACTGTTGCAAGGCACCGAGTTGTCCCAGGCCCAGCCCTCGACGGTCATCATCAAGCTGTTCAAGCTGGCCGTACGGGTGGTGCAGTACAAAGACCGCATCAAGCTCCACCTGCCAGGTAGCTGCCCGGTCAAGGCCCTTCTGCACACAGTCACCGAACGGTTATATCGCCTGCCTCGGCCCAGGTTAAACACCGGCTGAGCCGCCGTCGGCGCTCGTGGCCACCTCCATCTCGGGCTCGGGAGGCCTTCCCTCGCCCGGACGCTGGAATTGATCGAATAATAAACACTTAAGGCCGGTGACTGGATGACATCAGAGCGACATTGGCGCGCATACTACTAATAATTCTCATATCTGGGCGTAATGGGCTAACCGAGAAAATTTCGTGGCTGCTGCTTGGGGTGTTTATGAAATGTTCGGGCTAGCAGGTTTACGGAATGGACGTTGTAGTCCATTCCGAGGGCTTCCAGTGTGCAGGAGGCTTTATGGCCATTAGGGGTGGGGGCGGTATATAAATCGATCATGTTTCTCTCGCTCATTCTGTATTTAGTTGGCTATGTAGACGTATTCGTTACCGGCTTCGAATTTTCCTGTCAGAGTTTTATCAATCATTACCGGCATTCGATCGGCTGCTTTATAGATTAGATCTTATGAGCAATATAAATACTTCAGCGCTGAACCCGGAACATGAGATTTAGTATTAGCTACTTCTGTGATAACAAAAGTTCACAGCCAGTTCCGTTTATGAGTTGATCGATACGTTGTTTATCGGTATCAGATAATTTCTGGTATTCGTCATTGATCCACTGCAGGCATTTTCCCTGATAAGGGAAGCTTTGCTGTGACCACAGACAACCATCAATGTCTGTTTGCCATTGCTTTTCACCGGCTAACAGTGCTTTGGCATTTGCGAGCAAAGCGGGAACATAGGTGCGACCTACTTCTGTCAATATGTCTTTTAAAGTAGCAGGAAGGGATTCGAGTGAAGCCCAGCTTTTTTGTTCTGCATCCAATCCGCTTTGATCTTCCATCGTGCCAACCCAGCCAACGGTACGTGGTGATACTTCATAGGCAATGGTTCTAGGTGTGGGATCAAACCCAATCAGTTGACTGAGTTGACCGAAAATGGCGAAGTCGCCAGAGGCTGGCTTTTCACCCAGCAAGAAAGGCAGGTTCTCAAAGTGTTTTTCAAGCAGCGATAGAAAACGACGATAACTGGCATCAATAATGGGGGCCGTTGTGTCGTTGGAGCCAACATAACCCAGACGCCCAATTTGGCGTTCGCTGAAGAAGGACTTAAATTGCTGCAAGCTATCCTTAGGCAGTGTCACGTCCATGGTTAGTGGCAGTTGGTTGCCAGCGTTGTCCGCATCTGCCGAAAAATGCCAGCGATAATGGAACATGAATTTTGTACACCATTCATCGCCATAGTCTTCCAGCAGGAAGTTAATAAATGCCAGCGCAGGATCATCGGGTATCACAGAACGGTCTTGCTGGAGGTCCTCCAAGCGGTAAATAATCGGTGTGGAATCACAGACCGCTTGAGGCTCGCCTTTGTCATCGTCGAGGATAAAGGTTGGCAAGAAGGGTATTTTCGGTTTGCTAATGCCCATTCTATCAAGCGCGGTTGCAGGGTCTCCCCAAATCATCGTGTAGGGAATACGACGGTATCTCAGCAGGGATAACATTTTTCGTGTGTAAGGAGAACCGACAGCGCCAATTAATGGGATTGGGTTAGATATAGACATAATATGTACTCAGTTAACTATGTGTATCGGAAATGACTAGTTGAAACGTCTCTATTTCTGTAACAGGATTTGCGCGTTTTTTGCAAACTCTTCCTTATCATTTTTTTTGCCATCATCCAGTAAGTTGCCCAGGCTAAAGGGCACTTCAAATAACCGACGGCATTCGTTTTGGTTGCGATCGATGGCAGGCTGAATTTTCTCCGGAAAATAGCGGAAGAAAGCGTTAACTTACCAGTAATGAATATTAAGGGTTTCGTCTGTCTCTGTGGGTATCATAAGCGGACAAGTGCTGGGGCATCAGGCTGGCCGAATATGATACCTTGGTTGAGAAGGTAAGTTTGTATAGTTAAATTTTACAATGCGCCAGGCTTTGTCCGAAAATGATACTTAACCCGAAAAATTCATAAAAAAAGGCGAACCTTGCCCAACCCATTGATATAATGGGAGTTACGCCAATAACGCTTCGGAAGAAGCTAAACAAGGTTCGCCCATGTCCAATTCTATCCCAACTCAACTGCGCTTTCCTCCCTTTGCCGGCTTTACCGTGCGAGCTGATTTCGAGGGCGGAGCGTTGTCATCCGACTTTGGCCCCCTGCTGCTGCGCGGAGTGGACCAACAGATCGGCCTGGTTCATCGACTGGCCCAGGCCATCGACGACCGCCGTCACGCTTCTTATATCGACCACTCACTTTCCGATCTATTAACTCAGCGGATCTTCCAGATCGCCTGTGGCTATGCCGATGCCAATGACGCCAACACCCTGCGCCGTGACCCGATGTTCAAGCTCGGCACCGAACGCAAGCCGCTTGAACCAGAGCAGGATCTGGCCAGCGCACCGACCTTCTCGCGCCTGGAAAATGCCGTTAACACCCGCGACCTTTACCGTCTCGCCGAGGCCTTTGTAGAGCAGTTTGTCGCCAGCTACGCCAAGCCTCCAGAGATGATCGTGCTGGACATGGATCACTCCGAAGACCAGACCCACGGCCAACAGGAACTGGCGTTTTATAACCACCATTACCAGAGTCACTGCTACCTGCCACTGTTTCTGTTTGAAGGTCTGTCGGGCAAGTTCATTACCGCGGCACTGCGCCCCGGCAAACGCCCGACGGGGGCAGAGAACGCAATGATCCTCAAGCGGGTGCTCAAACGGCTGCGCCAGCATTGGCCCGAGACCCGCATCCTGCTGCGTGGTGATGCTCATTTCGCCAACGTGGAATTGATGCAACTGGCGCTCGACGATCCGTACACCGATTTTCTGTTCGGCCTGGCCGGCAACAGCCGTCTGAAAAAACTGGCCGAGCCACACCTGCAATCCACCCGGCGGCTGCACGATACCCGCTGCCATAACGCTCGCCTCGCGGAACAGGCCCCGCCGCAACGCTCGCGCACCTTCCACGAGATCGATTATCAGGCCCGTTCCTGGCCACAGGCGTTTCGCACTGTCCTGAAAGCCGAAACCATGGCCCTCGGCGATAACCCCCGCTTCGTCGTCACCTCCCTGGAAGAGTCAACCCCGGAAATACTGTACGCCGAGCTGTATTGCGCCCGGGGCCAGGACGAGAATTTCATCAAGATGATGAAAAACGACCTGGCCAGCGACCGCACCTCGGATTGCCGCTTTGCGGCCAACCACCTGCGCCTGTTTTTCTCCTGCGCCGCCTATGTGCTGCATCACGCCTTGCGCGCCGAACTGTTGCAAGGCACCGAGTTGTCCCAGGCCCAGCCCTCGACGGTCATCATCAAGCTGTTCAAGCTGGCCGTACGGGTGGTGCAGTACAAAGACCGCATCAAGCTCCACCTGCCAGGTAGCTGCCCGGTCAAGGCCCTTCTGCACACAGTCACCGAACGGTTATATCGCCTGCCTCGGCCCAGGTTAAACACCGGCTGAGCCGCCGTCGGCGCTCGTGGCCACCTCCATCTCGGGCTCGGGAGGCCTTCCCTCGCCCGGACGCTGGAATTGATCGAATAATAAACACTTAAGGCCGGTGACTGGATGACATCAGAGCGACATTGGCGCGCATACTACTAATAATTCTCATATCTGGGCGTAATGGGCTAACCGAGAAAATTTCGTGGCTGCTGCTTGGGGTGTTTATGAAATGTTCGGGTTAGATGGAGGGGGAAGCTATTTTTGTGACATATGTTGCAAAAATGATAGATTATGGTAAAAGAATGTAAAATATGGGCGGGTAGGCTGGTGACTTGACCGGCATTCATTGGGGAATGCTGGATTGGAAGGTCGCCCTGTGTCAGGAGGATGCAGTGTGAAGGGGGTTGGGGTAAAGGCAACATTGAGGTCAGGGGGGCCTCTCTTGTCAATTTTCGCTGTTTTGCTTTGTTCTGAGTTATCTAGGGCTGGAGACAGCGATGTCTATATGCATGAAGGCGGCATTTACGTTACAGCCATTGATCAGCCCCTCTCCCAGGTTATGGCACAGGTCGCTGCGGCTTCGGGTATTGCTGTCGATGTTTCCCCCGCAGTAGACAAGCCCGTCTCCTTTTCTATTTCAAATCGCACTCTTGAATCCGCCCTGGAACAAATTGCCCGGGAGCAATCGTTGAGCATGATAACAGGCTGGAAGAAGTCAGCTTTGGGGCCTACCGAAATAGCAACGGTGATGTTTTTGCCATCCAGCGGGCCTGAGCGAGGGGAGGCTTCAGTTCAACAGCCAGGTGTCCACTGGGAACGCAAGGCCAGGCGGCAATTCAATAAAGATAAAGCGCAGTCAAAGCGCGAAAAAAAACGGCTTGAGCGAGCTGCGAAACGTTCTGGCCGAATATAGCCCTTTCGGGGCATCAGCAAGTAAATGGAACCAACTACAAACATTGTGAGGGGATAAAATGAGTAGTTTCAAAAAACTAAAAGGGATGGCTGGTGCCTCCATGGTGGCAGGTGCAGGGCTCGTGGGGATGATGGCATCGTCTGCCCGTGCCGGGGTTAAGACATCCTGGACCGGCACCGATGAGGGGTATCTGACTTTCCATGACGCAAACAAGGACTGGGCGCACGGGTTCTATTTTTCTGGTAGTAATTCTTCAGTTATTACCGATATTTACTCCAGCATTTCGGAAGGGGCTATCGGCAAGACGGCGTCCTGTACCACTTCGGTAACCACGTTCTGGGACTGCTACTCCTACAGTGATGCCTATGACGGTGTGCTGGGGCTTGGGGTTAACGGTAACTGGTTTGATCCGGTAGGTGCTGATGCAGTCATTACCGATTACCAGATCGACGCGGGCACTAACGTGGATATCGATACGGATCTTGATGCGAGCATCAAGTGGGCCTTCCTGAAAGATGATCCCGTTACCCGTGGCCTCTTTACCGTGACTAATAAAGGGGCTACGGAGCAGTCTGTGACTTTCCAGATTTATGGAAACTGGGGCTCTGATGGTCAGGGCGGTATTATCAATACCAGTAATGATGATCAGACCGTTGATAACACAGACACCTGGGTTACCATTTCCGACGATCTTGTGGATGGTGCTAACGGTGATCCAGTCATTACAACGGGTATCTCCGGGCCAGGATCAACGGTAGACACGACAGTGGTGGATCTTGATACCTCTGACTACGATATTGATTACACCGTCACGATCCCAGCCGGTGAGAGCCGTAGTGTTGTTGTATTTCACCAAATGTCGAAGAGTATTACCGACGCCAGCGCCATTGAGTCAAATTATGAATCTGGTAGCGCATTGAGCTCCGCGGGTCTGCTAGTAGGTTTGAGCAATACTGAGCGTAGCCGTGTCGTCAACTATGCGTTGCCCAAAGCAGCAGAAGTAGCTGCCCGCACAGGCAGCAGTAGCAGTAGCGGTGGCAGTGCCGGCGCCGCTCTTATGGCATTGATCGCGGCCCTGGGTGTATCTCGCAGACGTCGCGTCTGATCCCGTTCCATCATGACCAGGAGGCCACTCTCGGGTGGCTTCCTTTTTTCAGGATTGCACTTGTCTAGCCCTTCTTTTACTCAGTCTAAATCGAAACTCATCAACGCGTTGTCAGTGGGCGATCTGCTGCAGGCGGGTGAACTGGCTGAACAGTTCATGCTTCGCTTTCCTGACAAACCAGAGGCCCACTACTTTTCCGGTTTGCATTCATTGTTAGCCCGGGAAAATGAAAAAGCAGCTCAACAGCTGGAAGTTGCGCTTGGCTTCGATGATAAAAACCTTAATGTCCTGCTGAATTTAGGTGTTGCATATCAACGTTTGGGAAAAATGGTTGCCGCCACTCAGGCCTATCTTGCGGTGCTTGCCATTGAGCCGGATCATATCCAGGCGTTGATTAATCTTGGTAGTTGCCACTATCAGACAAAGTCATTTTTGGAGTGCAAGGAAGCCTTTTCAAAAGCAGCTTCTCTGGCTCCGGATAATTCAACGGTTATTTCCGGTTTGGCTGATGCCGAGCGCTCATTGGGTAACTGGCGCAAGGCGATACAGCTTTATAAGCGTGCCATTACCATCAACCCGGATGATGAAAGAGCCAACAATAATCTGACACTGATGCATTTGAATCTGCAGCATCACGGCCAGGTTAAAGAGGCAGCGCGCAAGGCAATAGAAAAAAATCCAGACAATATCGATGCCTATATTGCCTTAGGCAGAGCCCATATTGCGGAAGAGGGTTATGAAGAGGGGATGGATGCATTCGCATCCGCCTTTGAAAAAAAACCGGAACACCCGGAATTGCTCACGGCTATTGGTAACAACTACCTCAATATTGGTGATCATTCAGAGGCGTCAAGCTGGTTCAACAAGGCGCTATCCCTGGATTCGTCGTTGCCAGGGGCCATCCTGGGAATGGCTCAATGTCTGGATAAACATGATTTGCACGGCCAGGGTATCGCGTTACTGAATGAGAACGCTGAGTCGCTTTCCTCTCTTCCCCAGTACTGGGTGACCTTGTCGGATCTTTACTGGAATGAAGGGGAGGCGGATGAGGCGTTGCGGTGTCTTGAGAAAGCCAGGACACTTGCTCCCCAGCAAGCCAGCCTTTACTGCAAAATGGGCGGTATTCTTTCTTCTTCAGGGAATGTTGAGGGGGCGGATGCTTGCTTCCGGCAGGCGCTTGCTGAGCAGGAGGATTGCATTGGTGCGATCAGCGGGCTCGCTACGTTGAAGAAATCCTCCCTGGAGACCTCTCATGTGCAAAAAGCCCATGAGCTTCTGGAAAAGGATGCACTACCCGATGGCGCCAAAGGGTCGCTGCACAGTGCGTTATCTTACTATTACTCGGGCAACAAGGATTTCTCCAGTGCGGTGGCCCATATGGCGGAAGCGAATCGCTTTCAATGGGCATCCAGGGTCCGGCAGGGTTGGGAGTATCAACAGGACTCACATCAGCAGGTTGTTGCTACCAACAAGCAACTCTTTACCCGGCAGTTAATCGAGACAGGTCAGCAGATTGGTCACTCTTCTGACATGCCTGTATTCATTGTCGGCATGCCGCGTTCAGGAACAACCCTGACTGAGCAGATCATGGCTCGACACCCGAGTGTACTGGGTGTTGGCGAGCGTAATTATGCAGTGATTGCGCTTCAGGCATATCAGCACCTCTACGCCGAAAAATTCTCTCTTGGTCATGCTGAAGCCAAAAAGCGCTCCCTTACTGAACCGGACAGTGATTTGCTGCACCGGGTTGCAGAGGAGTATCTGACCTCTCTCCGCGAGCAGATCGAAAAAGCGAACAAACCAGGCGTTCGCTATGTCGTCGACAAAATGCCGGACAACTACATGAATGTGGGGTGGATCAAGCTACTCTTCCCCAATGCCAGTATTATTCATGCACGTAGGGATATGCGCGATGTGGCAATGTCGTGCTGGCAGACCCAGTTCGGCATGATTCGTTGGGCGTGCCACATTGAGCACCTTGTTGGCAGGTTTGAAGGCTACCTGGAAATGATGACCCATTGGCAGAGCGTTTGTCAGGACGGTTTCATGAATTCGGATTATGAGGCCCTGATTGAAGATCAGGAAAATGGTTCGCGGAGGTTGCTGGAACACATTGGGTTGCCTTGGGATGACGCCTGTCTCAAGTTTTATGAATCAGATCGGTTAGTGAGAACAGCGAGTATTACCCAGGTACGGCAGCCGATTTACAAAACCTCGGTCGCGAAGTGGGCTCCTTACGAGGAACTTATTCCTGAACTGATTCATCCGCTTTCTGAATTGATGAAAGTATATCGTTAGTACTTAATGAAAAAATACCGGAATCTTGTAAGCGTGAAAAAAGCGGCGCGAATGCTTAAACATTCCCATGCGTTTTATAAAAACTAAGTGGAGTATTTCAGTTAACGGTTTTTTGTGGCGCAGTGACACCTTTTTGTTTTCAATCTCGCCCTCGTGAGGCATGACCAGAAACCTGCCTCAGCCTGACCGCCGGAGCGCGTCCCGCATCAGGCTTCGGCGTGTATCACGCCCGCTCGATCATGGTCGCAATACACTGACCCAAGCTGATACATATGGTGGCCAGGCCGGTTTGGCTTCCTTTCTGTTCTATCTTGTCCAGCAGCGTCAGGTCCTGGCCTGGGCCACTGACAGCGATTGTTCAGCGAACGTTTCGTTAATTTCTAAGCTCAGGATTCCCATCAATTGGCAGAGAGGCTGACGGGGTTTCCTGACCTGGATCAATACCCGCCAGCAGGAATAAGGACAGACTCTAAAAATAAGCATTCAACAAGGAGGCTGTCATGAAAACCAATGTGGGTAACGCGGACCGTACTCTGCGGCTAGTAGCGGGTGTGGCGATCATCGTCTTGGGTGTTGTATTTCAGAGCTGGTGGGGTGCCGTCGGCCTTATTCCGCTGTTCACCGGCACCACCCGCTGGTGTCCGGCCTATCTGCCGTTCGGTATTTCCACTTGCAAGGCGCCCAACGCCCAGAAGTAAGGTTGAAAGAACAGGACACCCATCCATTCAGCCATTGGCAGCCTTGATGTTTACTGAATGGGTGTCCGGTAGATTTCCGTAGATGTGGCGGGCTTTCACTTGGGCGAAACTCGCCAGCGATGTTCCGCCTTGGCCACCGTATCACCCTGTTCATCAACAATACGGGTTTCTCCTCGAACCTCGTGGCTGCTTGACCAGTCCAGCTCCCCCAGGATCGTTTCTGCAATCAACGGGCCGCGTGCCTTCTTTTGGTATTCGATATCCATGCCGGTAACGATCCAGCGCCCGTTATCGGGGGTGAGGCTCATCAGGGCGAGATTGCCGGTTGTCTCGGCAAGGGTAAACAGTGCGCCCGCATGAATCGAGGAGAGGTGGTTACGTACGGCGCGTCGGTCACGCATTCGCCCGCGAGTATGGCCTGGCGCCAGAATCTCCAGCTCCGGTTTTATGCTGGCAGAGAAGGGCACCATCCAGCGCATGGCCAGCTGAATGAACTGCTTTCCGAATGGCCATTGTTCGGCTTTTTGCATGGTGCTTACCATGTTCGACATCGTATAACCCCTTGGTATGTTTAAGGCCGGGGAATCCCTCGGCATTCATTGTTCCGCTCTCTGACGCAAGCCCTGCACCGCAAGGCCGCTAACCGCTATGGCTGGTGATGGCGGGTTCCTTGTTGGCCATCCAGGCCAGTTGTTCTTCCCAGAAAGGGTGACCACAGCTCTCACGAAAGAACCCCATATGGCCGATTATCAGCTTGCCCGCCGGCTTGCGCCGCACGTCGATCTGCAGGCTCGGGTAGCTGTCATATAACTTCTGTGTCGCCGCTTCTGGAGCAATGTGATCATCCGCGAATTCAAACGCCAGGGCGGGAAGACTCAGTTCGCTGTAGGCCTGTTTGGCATTGAGATGAAAGCGTGGGGATAACAGATAGTCTTTTTGCGAAGCCCACTCGGCCCAGTCTCTAAGCAACCGGCTAGGCATATCGGCATTGGAAAGCCCCATTGCGCGAGCAGGGAAGGGGTCGCGCAGGCGGCCAAGTATCGGCACCAGACAGTAATAAAAGCTCAATAGCTTGAGACGATATGCGAGAGGCCCGCGGCTCCAGTAGGGAAACGATGCGCCGACAAAGATCACTGCGCTCAACTGAGCCGCGCGCTTTGCCAGGCCCACCACCTGCCCACCAATACTATGGCCGACCAGATAAACCGGATTATTGCCTGCGATCTTCGTGGCCTTGCCGATCATGGTGTCGACATCCTGGCTGCCCCACTGTGCCAGGCGGATTACATCCGGATCAGCCTGTTGGCCGGACAGGCCGATACCTCGATAGTTAAAACTGAGGACAGTAAAACCCTTCATGGCCATGAAATTGGCATACGCGCGATAAAACCTGGCAGGCACACCGAGTGCGCTGGCAATCAGGATGACGCCTTGGTATGGCGCTGTCCGGCCTGCGCTGTGTTCGACATATTCCAGCGCGGTACCGTCGGGGCAATGTTCCCACCGGGAGCTAGCGGACACGGTTTCCGCCTCCAGTAAGACGTTTTGTCAGCGCCTGTATGGGCGTAATGACACGGGGAGGGCGCAGGTGCAGTTCGCCACCACAGTTTGGGCAGATGTGATCCATCTCGGCGCTACACCCCGCGCAAAAACTGCATTCGAACGAGCAAATCAGAGCCTCTCCGTCCAAAGGCAGCGGCGCGGTGCAGCGCTCACATTTTTTCTTCATCTTCAGCATGGTTGGGCCTCGCTGGGAATTCGAATGAGAGTTACATACCGACGGTATGTATGACATACTCTTGGTATGTCAGTCAAATCACCCACACCAAAATTCGCGGAAGAAACACGCGATACCCTCATTCAAGAGGCTCTGGAACTGTTTGCCAGACACGGCTATGCAGGGACGTCTATTGACCGTATTGCTGAAAAAGTCAGCATGACTAAAGGCGCGGTTTACTACTATTTCAGCAGCAAAAAAGAGGTGTTAATCGCGTGTTATCAGCTCCAGGCACAGTGGGTCGCAGAGGCGGTGGGGGCGGTTCCTGAAACCGATAACCCCTGGGATGACACCTTGCTGCTTTGCGACACCTTCCTCGATTTTGTGGTGAGCAATGGACGCCACACCATGCCACTGCAAGAGGTGATTACCTTTCTTGGCTGGGAGACATGGCGTGATATTGATAGTGGCTACACGATGGGTACGCTGGCTCGCACCATCTCACGCTTACAGGACGGCGGGTGGCTCAAACCCTATCCCCGCAATCTGCTTATCAGCATGATTTATGGTGTCCTGGTTGAGGCCGCCATCAATCTGGCGTCCTCGCCGGATGACTACACCTTGCAAGATATGAAGACATTGATCGCGGACTTTCTGGGGGGGATGCGGGCATAGGGGCGTTATGACAGTACACCCCTTTTTAGCCAGTACCCAGACTGGCGCACAAGACGACATTGTGATGCATCGAGGCTCCCGGGACGGGGCGCCGCTTCAATAGCATCCTTTCCCTGCGCGCACTCTGTGGGTTGCGTTCATCGATACCCCTTTTGGCGGTGAGCAGAAATATCGGTTCCCCGTTGCGCAAATACACCCCTGGTTCAGTTGTGAAGTATCGCTATGACGGCCTCATTTGATTGTCTGTATTCCTTTCGGCGCTGCCCCTATGCCATGCGCGCCCGCCTGGGCGTGTTGTTCGCTGGGTTGCAGGTCGAGCTGCGGGAGGTGACCCTGAAAAACAAGCCCGCGCCAATGTTGGCGATAAGCCCTAAAGGGACCGTGCCTGTTTTGCGGCTTGCCGATGGGACTGTGATTGATGAAAGCCGGGACATCATGGTTTGGGCGCTAGAGCAGCAGGATCCACAGGGGCTGTTAGACGCAACGGTCCTGGATCAGGCGAATGCGCTGATTGAGCAAAACGATAATGAGTTCAAGTATTGGCTGGACCGCTATAAATACGCCGACCGCCATGTGGAGATGACTCAGGCAGAGTATCGGCAACGGGGAGAGGCCTTTCTTCAGGTTCTGGAGTCGTTGCTGAAGAGCCGCACTTACCTGCTTGGGGATGATCCGACCATCGCGGATATTGGTGTGATGCCCTTTGTCCGCCAATTCGCCCATGTCGATCGCGATGTATTTAGCCAGCTGCCTTACCCGAATCTGCAGCGGTGGTTACAGGGCTGGTTAGAGCATTCACTCTTCCTGCAAACCATGATCAAGGTGCCGGTATGGCAGGAGGGCGATGAGGTGGTGGTGTTTCCTTCTCAAGACTGTGCGTCAATCCTCTAGCAACGAGAGTGCAGCTCCGGCCCAGTGTTCACCCTGTATTTTCTTATCAAGGCTGGGGTAATCGATACCGTGCATTGTCCACCAACCAGTGGAAGATCCTGAATTGTGACTGCAGGTAGATCATGTATTCAGGGTGCCACTGAACGCCGAGGACGGGAATATTGCCGATGGGCTCAATGGCCTGGGTGATCTTGTCCAGATCCCAGCCGGTGCGGCGCAGGGGCTCGGCCGGGCGCTTTACGGCCTGATGGTGCAGGCTGTTAACGCGGAGTTTGGTTTTGCCGGTTATGTGGGCGAGTCGGGAATCGGGTTCGAGCCAGACTTGTTTGGTCGGCAGCAGCCCGGGCCGGTTGTAGGTCAGACGGCGAATATGGCGGATGTCATTGTGCAGGGTGCCGCCGAGGACGGTGTTGATCAGTTGCGCCCCGCGGCATATGCCAATCATGGGGATATCGTGTTTCAGCGCGTGCCGAATCCATTCGATTTCCAGTGTGTCTCGTTCTGGATCGAGCTTGACCCGGGCATCGACTTCACCGCCGTAATGCTCCGGGCTGATATCGTTACCGCCACCGATCACCAGGGCATCCGGTGGCGCCCCCTGCCACGGGTGATGAACCGAAATGCGTTGGGGAACCGCACCACACAGGCGTAACGCCAGCGCCGTGCACCACCAGGCCGGCGCCCAGCGGCGGTGGTTGCCGGTAACGCCTATGTGTGGTCGTCCAGCCATCGGGATATCCTTTTTACCCAGGCACCACGATCCACACCAATCAGCGGCCTGTCCGCCGCCAGGAATTCGTCGCCCAGCTGCTGGAGCGAGGCGTCGTCGTTGGCGAGTTGTTCAACCCGGCACCAGCGTATCCAGGAGGATGCGAGGCTCCATTGCGGGTCGTCAATCTGGCAATTGGGCAATCGGTAATGAAAGGTCGGCCGTGATTTAATCTTCGCGTCATCGACAGTGGCGCGAACACGGTCAGCATCGATTTCGGCAAACAGGGGCAGCATGTCCAGCGCGCGGTTGCGGCTGGGGTTATGCTCAAGATAATCGTCGATCAGGGTATTGATATCTGGCGCTTCTCGCGTCAGCAGGACCTTGATATATGACTCCTCGAACAAGTCGATGTAAGGGCTGATCCGTCGTGCCAGGTTGACATCGTTGGCCTCCACCTGCCACCACTGCAGCAGCACGAACGCGCGCAGGTAACGGTGAATGGTGGGCGCATCCAGTGCCGGAATTTCCGTATTGATATGCACGCCGTAGGCCGCAATCAATGATTCTTCGGTACCGTTTGCGCCGGCCTCGCGCAGCGCCTCGACCAGATCGTCAAGTATATGCAGTGATGTGACGGGCAGTGGCGGGCACACCACCTCGACGGGCACCAGCAGCTCTGCCGCCTTTGACAGCGGATGCAGCAGCTCATCCACGGCCTTGCCCGCGTTGGCCGCCATGGTCTTGAGAAAATCCCAGTCGAGTTCGACATTGAAATCACCGTGATCGGTTTGTACACACACTTCCGCGGCGGTTTCGTCTGTCACTTTTCCGTTGAACGTATCGCGCACCACGCGGGCGGTATCGCGGAATGTAATACCGGAGAACTCAAGCTCAAAGCCCACAGTGCGGACTTTTTCTGCGGTATTTTTTAGAGCATTCAGTGATTCCAACCGGGAACTGTAAGCATCCATTAATGAACAACCTCGCTGCTTGTCCAGGGTGACCTTCCCTGGAGTTGGACCCACTGACTTGATGAATTTTGACAACATTACGCTGCCTGCGTAGCGAACAGCAACCACGGACCACGAACAACAGGATGCCCACAACTTGGCAAATCCTACCGGGAAACCGCTTATGGCATTGAGGTTGTGAGGATCTTGCACAACCGAATGCTGCCTTCGAGACCTTTCTGGATTCGTCCTCAGCAGGAAAGTAACAAGCCCCATCAGTTTTTAGATGTCGGTGAATTTATGGGTGTCCCTGCTTGCCCTTGCCTTCAGATCCTTGAAGCGTTGCTGGAGATGATGTGGTGGTTTTTCCTTCTCGGCCCTGAGTGATGTACAACCGAACAACAGGGCTGGCAGATTTCCTACAGATCTGATCGGTGTTGGCCGGTGGTTGGCTGTCCGTAACAGCCGTATTTTGGGGGCATGGATCAGCAAGGAGGTGACCATGCCCCGACCCCGTTATCAGCAGGTCTCACCGGACAGTACACTTTTACTACCGCTGCGTTTGCCGTTGCTTGCGCAGGGCGTTTCTGTTCGCTTACGCGGTGATGCCCTGAAGCACCAAGTCGGCGCTGGATCGGGCTGCAAGCCGCGTGTGTGCTGGGTGGGAGATTCTGGATTTATGGCCGCGTTTGTAGACAGACGAGCGGCGTTTTCCTCTACGTGTGCGGATTTTATACTACTGGGTAGTATGGAGTCGCCTGCGTGAGGTGTTTATGGCTATGGTGAAGAAGAGCATTACGGTGACAGATCAGCAGGATAGCTGGATCAAGGCCCAGATCGAGACCGGGCACTACGGTAATGAGAGTGAAGTGGTGCGTGAACTCATCCGTGAGCGTCAGTTACGGGAGCAGGAAGGCGCACGAGAAGTGGAGTTGATCCGCGCTAAATTGCGGCAGGCGGAACGGAGCGGCTTCACGGATCAGAGCCCTGCGGACCTGCTGAAGGAGATCCAGGACGGATTGGGAAGGGATGACGTACAGGCTCAGTCATGAAGCCAAAAGGGATGTGGCTCGAATTTACTGGCGTGGGGTTGAGGCATTCGGTGAAGAGCAGGCGGTTCGATATTTTGAGGCTCTGATTCAGCGTTTTGAAAGCATTGCACAAGCGCCTTATCTCTATCCAGCGGTTGAGCACATCCAGGTCGGTTATCGGCGCAGTGTCTGCGGCGTGGACAGCATTTACTACCGGCTGACTGGAGATGCTGTAGAGATCATGCGGGTGCTAGGCCGCCAGGTATTAACGGCAATGTATAAAGCCCCCACAAAGAAAAACCCCGGCGGGTAGCCGGGGTTTTTTGTTTCCAATCCCGCCCTTGTGAGGCGAGCCCGGAAATTGGCTCCGGGCCTGAACACCGGAGCGCGTCCGGCGTCAGGCTTCGGGCATCAGGCGTTATAAACGCTCGATCACGGTCGCAATACCCTGACCCAGGCCGATGCACATGGTGGCCAGGCCGAGCTTGCCGCCTTTCCATTCCAGTACGTTCAGCAGGGTGCCGGTGATACGGGCACCGGAGCAGCCCAGCGGGTGACCCAGGGCGATGGCGCCGCCGTTCAGGTTCACTTTCTGGTCGGCTACGTCCAGCAGCTTCAGGTCCTTCATGACGGGCAGGGACTGGGCGGCGAACGCTTCGTTCAGCTCCACGTAGTCGATGTCGTCGATGGTCAGACCAGCGCGGGCCAGGGCCTTCTGGGTGGCCGGTACGGGACCGTAACCCATGATGGCGGCGTCGCAACCAGCCACGGCCATGGAGACGATCCTGGCGCGGGGCTTGAGGCCCATTTCTTCAGCCTTGGCGGCGCTCATGACCAGCATGGCGGAGGCGCCATCGGACAGGGCAGAGGAGGTACCGGCAGTGACGGTACCGTTGGCCGGGTCGAATACCGGGCGCAGTTTCTGCATGTCTTCGATGGTGGCACCGGGGCGGATCACTTCATCGATCTCGCACAGGACCTTGTTGCCTTCCTGATCGTGACCTTCGATGGGAACGATTTCGTTCTTCCAGCGACCTTCCTGGGTGGCTTCCCAGGCCAGACGGTGGGAACGCACACCGAATTCGTCCTGTTTCTCACGGGTGATGCCGTGCATCTTGCCCAGCATTTCCGCAGTCAGGCCCATCATGTTGGACGCCTTGGCGGCCACTTTGGACATTTCCGGGTTCAGGTCGATGCCGTGATCCATGGCCACGTGGCCCATGTGTTCCACACCACCGATGACGAACACGTCGCCGTTACCGGTCTGGATGGCCTGGGCGGCGGAATGCAGGGCCTGCATGGAAGAACCACACAGACGGTTCACGGTCTGGGCAGCGCTGGTGCGCGGCAGGCCAGCCAGCATGGAGATGTTACGGGCGATGTTCATGCCCTGTTCTTTGGTCTGGTTTACGCAGCCCCAGATCACATCTTCGGTCTGCTGGATGTCCCAGTTGGGGTTACGCTCCATGAGCGCTTCCACCAGCAGGGCAGACAGTTTTTCGGCACGCACATTACGGAACTGGCCATTACGGCTCTTGCCCATGGGGGTACGGACCGCATCGACGATGACTACGTCATTAGGATTCAAACTCATTTCTCTAACTCCTTTCAGTCCGTGGCTTAGGCGAAGAAAGACTCGCCTTTGGCGGCCATGTCTTTGAGCATCTGCGGTGCTTCGTAGATGCCACCCAGGTGCGCGTACTTGTCACACAGCGCGACGAATTCTTTCACGCCGAGGCTGTCGATGTAGCGCAGCGGACCACCACGGAAGGGAGGGAAGCCGATGCCGTAGATCATGGCCATGTCGGCCTCGGCAGCGGAACCTACGATGTTGTCTTCCAGGCAGCGAACGGTTTCGGTGCACATGGGGATCATCATGCGGGCGATGATTTCTTCCGCATCAAATTCCTTGGTGTCGGCGACGTGGGGCTTGATCAGTTCGTAGGTCTTTTCGTCGACCACTTTCTGAGTCTTGCCTTTCTTGTCTTGCTCGTACTTGTAGAAACCAACGCCGTTCTTCTGGCCATAACGCTCGTTTTCGAACATCACGGTGGAGACGTCTTTGAAGTCGTACTGCATACGCTCGGGGAAGCCGTCTGCCATGACCTGGGCGGCGTGAACACCGGTGTCGATGCCGACCACGTCCATCAGGTAGGCGGGGCCCATGGGCCAGCCGAACTTCTGCATCACTTTATCCACGGCCTGGAAATCGGCACCGTCGCGCATCAGCATGCCGAAGCCGCCGAAGTAGGGGAACAGTACGCGGTTAACCAGGAAGCCGGGGCAGTCGTTGACCACGATGGGGGTTTTGCCCATTTTCTGGGCGTAGGCCACCAGGGTGCCGACGGTTTCGTCGGAGGTCTTCTCGCCACGGATCACTTCTACCAGCGGCATCATGTGTACCGGGTTGAAGAAGTGCATGCCGGCAAAGTTTTCCGGCTTCTTCAGGGCTTCGGCCAGCTTGGTGATGGAGATGGTGGAGGTGTTGGACGCCAGGATGGTGCCGTCTTCCACTTTCTCTTCGGTCTCGGCCAGAACGGACTGCTTGATCTTCTGGTTCTCGACCACCGCTTCCACGATCACGCCTACGTTACCGAAGTCGCCGTAGTTCAGGGTGGGGCGGATGTTGGACAGTACTTTGCCCATGCCGGCCGCATCCAGTTTGCCTTTGCTGACGCGCTTGGCGAGCAGTTTGGAGGCTTCGTTCATGCCCAGGTCCAGCGCCTTGTCGGCGATGTCCTTCATGATGATGGGGGTGCCTTTCAGGGCGGACTGGAAGGCGATACCGCCACCCATGATGCCGGCGCCCAGTACGGCGGCCTGCTCAAAGCCTTTGGAGGCCTTGGCGGTTTTGCCGTTGACCTTCTTCACCTGCTGGTCTGCCAGGAACAGGCCGACCATGGCGGTGGCTTGCGGGGTCTTGGCGACTTTGGCGAAGCCTTTGGCTTCCACTTCCAGAGCCTGGTCGCGGTTCATGCCGGCGTGAGCCTGCATGGTTTTAACCGCAGCGACGGGAGCGGGGTAGTTCTTGCCAGCCTGACCCTGGACCATGGCCATGCAGGTCTGGAAGGCCATCATGTTTTCCATGGGCGGCAGCTTCAGCGGCTCGAGCTTTTCCTGACGCTTGGCGCGGAAGTCGATCTTGCCGGCCAGGCACTGCTTGACCAGGTCGATGGCTGCGTCGTTGACCTTGTCGTGAGCAACCACGGCATCGGCAACACCCACTTTCAGAGCCTTGGCAGCTTTGTGCTGACCGCCAGCGGCGATCCACTCAACGGCGTTGTCCACACCGATGACACGGGGCAGACGCACGGTGCCGCCGAAGCCCGGGTACAGGCCCAGCTTCACTTCCGGCAGTCCCACCTGGGCTTTTTCGCTCAGTACACGGAAGTCTGCAGCCAGGCACATTTCCAGGCCGCCACCCAGGGCGATGCCGTTAACGGCAACCACTTTGGGGATGTCCAGATCTTCAAAGGCATTGAAGACCTGGTTGGATTTCAGACACCAGCCGGCGATTTCGTCTTCCGGCAGTTTGAACATGTCTGTGAATTCGGTGATGTCGGCGCCAACGATGAAAACCGACTTGCCGGAGGTCACGACCAGGCCCTTGATGTCGCTGTTGCCTTTAATGGCATCGACGGCCTTACCGAGATCTTCCACGGTTTCCTGATTGAACTTGTTAACGGACTCGCCCTGAAGGTCAAACTTCAGTTCGGCGATGCCGTCGTCAAGCAGTTGTACGCTTACGGCGTTGCCTTGATAGATCATAGCTTCTGCTCTCCAGTCCCAAAGTACGCGGCTAACTAGGCCGCTTTGGTATTGCCCCGGTCCCCGAAAATGGGGGAGGCGGCGCTACTTATATAAGCCACTAGCATTTTCATGTGAGTGTTTGCTTACATAAACAACGAAACTTGTAGGCCCGCAAGTATAGGGAAGGTGAATGACTTTTTTAGCCCCAATTTGTGACTAATTGGTCGTGGGCTCGGTGGATGGGTGGCGGTTGGTGAAAATTTCAACACTTGCTCCTTGTGATGGTGCTGTTCCGGGTGCGGCGTGGCAGACTTGCCGGTCTGTTTTCTGTAGGAGCGCCGCTTGAGGCGCGAAGCTCTCTGGCTGGGCCATCGCGAGCAGGTTCGCGGCTCGAGCGCCGCTCCTACGGCGGGATGAGAATGGTGCTGGAATCCGGCCCTATTCTCCCCGTGTGGGAGAGGGCTGTCTTTCCTTCTCAATTATCAATTCTCCACTATCCATTGGTCATTCATGCCCGTAGACAAACTCAGCCTGCCCGCCATTACCCGCCGCCCGCGGCATACACCGGATTGGCCGGATGTGCCGCCATTGCTGGCGCGAATTCTGGCGGGGCGGGGCGTGGACGACCCGGCGCAGCTGAATCTGGCGCTCAAGCGCTTACCCCATCCATCGTCCTTCACAGGATTGCGTGGGGCCGTGGAGCTGCTGTTACAAGGGCGATCCGACCACTGGCGTATCTGTATTGTCGGCGACTACGACGCGGACGGGGCCACGGCCACCACCCTGATGGTGCGTGGGCTGGAGCTGCTGGGCTTTCCGCGCCCGGATTTCCTGGTGCCGGATCGCTTCGAGTATGGCTATGGCCTGTCGCCGGCCATCGTCGAGCTGGCCCAGCAGCAGTACCAGCCGGACCTGATCATTACCGTGGATAACGGCATCGCCAGTGTGGATGGTGTGGCTGCTGCCCGCGCCCGGGGTATCAAGGTGCTGATCACCGATCACCACCTGCCCGGTGACACCCTGCCCGAGGCCGATGCCCTGGTGAACCCGCGCCTGCCGGGCTGCGAGGATTTCCCTGCCGCCAATCTGGCCGGTGTCGGTGTCGCTTTCTATTTATTGATGGACCTGCAGCGCGCCCTGCGCGAGCAGGGCTTCACGCCCACGGCGCCGATCACCGACCTGCTGGACCTGGTGGCCCTGGGCACGGTGGCGGACGTGGTGTCCCTGGACGATGCCAACCGGGTGCTGGTGGAGCAGGGCCTGCGTCGCATCCGCGCCGGCAAGGGCTGCCCGGGCATCCGCGCGCTGTTGCAGGTGGCTGGTCGCGACCCCAACCGGGCACTGGCGGCGGACATGGGCTTTGCGGTGGGGCCGCGCCTGAATGCAGCGGGGCGCCTGTCGGACATGACCCACGGCATCGCCTGCCTGCTGGCGGAGACCGATGCCGAAGCCCTGGAGATGGCCCAGGAGCTGGACACCATCAACCGCGAGCGCCGCTCCATCGAACACGGCATGCGCGATGCGGCCATGATCGAGGTGTCGCGGCTGAACCCGGAGAATCTGCCGGCGGGGCTGTGCCTGTATGGCAAGGAATGGCACGAAGGGGTGGTGGGCATTCTCGCCTCACGGGTAAAGGAAGCCATCCACCGCCCGGTGATCGCCTTCGCCCCGGCCCAGCAGCCCGGCACTCTGAAAGGCTCCGGCCGCTCGATCCCCGGTCTGCACCTGCGCGATGCCCTGGATGCAGTGGCCACGGCCAACCCGGGGTTGCTGAGCAAGTTCGGCGGTCACGCCATGGCGGCGGGGCTGTCCCTGGAGCGCGACAAGCTGGACCAGTTCAAGGTGGCCTTCGAGAAGGCGGTCAGCGAGCGGCTGTCGCCCAAGGCACTGGAAAAAGTGGTGGAGACCGATGGCGAGCTGGATGACCACGAGCTGTCCCTGGCCAACGCGGAACTGCTCAGCCATCGGTTCCCCTGGGGGCAGGGCTTCCCGGCGCCGAGCTTCGATGGTGAGTTCGAGGTGCTGAAACACCGCATCGTCGGCGAGCGCCACCTGAAGCTGACCCTGGGCCTGCCCGGCGTCAGCGGCATCATCGATGCCATCCATTTCAATGTGCCGGTGGAGACCCTGCCCAAGCGCATCAGCCGGGTGCGTGGCGTTTACCGGCTGGAAGTGAACGAATTCCGCGGCCAGCGTAACCCGCAGTTGCTGTTCGAGCATTTGATTCCGCTGTAACGCCGTCCCGTCACTACATCGCCCCTGTAGGAGCGGCGCTTGAGCCGCGAACCGGTCACCGGATAACACCGAAAATTCCGGGGGGGGGCTTGGTGATCTCTGCGCCCTCTGTGATGTCATTGTGGTAAATCGAGCTTGGGGTTCGCGGCTCAAGCGCCGCTCCTACGGGGGAGGTAGGGAGGTGTGAAGGTAGCTGTTTCGTAAAATTGTCGACAATGCTGTCGGCGGCCCGGGTTTTTGCTAGCATTGCGCCTCGCGCTCACCATCGGGCGCCTGTTTTACCAGGGTGCGGCCCAAAAGGCCGTGCCGGCATTGACTGCGCGGGGTGGCTATCGTCCACCGTCGTGTTGTGTCCTTAACGGAGGGGACTCAAATGAAGACCATACACAAGCACCGCCTGAAGGTGGTCAACGAGGTGCAGGAGCTGCGCCTGCCCGAAGAAGGCAAGGTACTGCGGGTGGATTACATCCCCCAGGAAGCGGTGATTTTCATGTGGGTGGAAGTGGACGCGGACACCGTGATCGACACCCCGAAAGAAGTGCGCACCTTCAAGGTGTTCACCACCGGTTCCGGTATTCCCAATAATGCCCGCTATATCGGTACCACCATTGATAACATGAAGGGCGAGGCTCACCACGTCTACGAGTTGAGAGACTGATCTGGCCGCGTCGTTGGCGGCACGATCCGTGACATCTTCAAAGCCGCTGTAGGAACGGAGCGTAGCGGAGTAACGCACGTATTTCCGTGCGGCCCTGAGGGTGAGCGAAGCGAATAACTCCTCTTGAGGGACGAATCCGAGCCCTGGCGAGGAGACAGCCGATGCGGGCGTCACCTGATCCTTCTGGAGGCCCGGGTTGCTCTGCTACTCCGAACCGAATCTGGGGTAGGCTCTGCGGACGATTTCCACGCTGATGCGTGGTTCGTCCCTCAAGAGGAACTCCTACAGCGGCTTCGTTATAAACGTGCGGGCCGCGCTCCTGCGGCGAAGGCGGAGGTGCCGCCCCTCGTCAGCTAACCCGCAAACCGTTAGACTGCGCTGTTTTCCGCGTATCAATTCTGCCAAGTACTGATTCTAGAGAGACGTAATGGAAGTCAATCCGCTGCGAACCCATCTTTCCGACCTGTCTGAGCGCGTCGAAGCGCTTAGGGGGTATCTTTGACTACGACCAGAAGAGTGAACGTCTGACCGAAGTCGAGCGCGAGCTTGAAAACCCGGATGTCTGGAGCGACCCGGACTATGCCCGGGGCCTGGGCAAGGAACGCGCCCAGCTGGAGCTGGTCGTCAAGACCATCGACGACGCTTCCCAGGGGGTAGAAGACACCTCCGGCCTGCTGGAGCTGGTGGTGGAAGAGGGCGACGAAGACAGCCTGCCGGAAGTGGAAAGCGAGCTGGAGCGGCTGGAGAAGATGGTGGCGGATCTGGAATTCCGTCGCATGTTCTCCGGGCAGATGGACGCCTGCAACGCCTACCTGGATATCCAGGCCGGTTCCGGTGGCACCGAGGCCCAGGATTGGGGCGAGATGCTGCTGCGTATGTACCTTCGCTGGGGCGAGGCCCACGGTTTCAAGACCGAGCTGGTGGAAGCCTCCGCCGGCGATGTGGCCGGCATCAAGTCTGCCACCATCCGTTTCGAAGGTGAGTACGCCTACGGCTGGCTACGTACCGAAACCGGCGTGCACCGGCTGGTGCGCAAGAGCCCGTTCGATTCCGGCGGCCGCCGCCATACCTCGTTCAGCTCGGTGTTCGTGTCCCCGGAAGTGGACGACGATATCGATGTGAATATCGACGTGGGCAGCATGCGGGTGGATACCTACCGGGCCTCCGGTGCCGGTGGCCAGCATGTTAACCGGACCGATTCCGCGGTGCGTCTGACTTATGATTACATCGACGAGGGTGGCGAGAAGCACACCCTGGTGACCCAATGCCAGAGCGGGCGAAGCCAGCACCAGAACAAGGACCAGGCCCTGAAGATGATGCAGGCCAAGGTCTATGAAGTGGAAATGCAGCGCCGCAACGCGGAGAAGCAAGTCCAGGAAAGCAACAAGTCGGATATTGGCTGGGGCAGCCAGATCCGCTCCTATGTACTGGATGATGGCCGCATCAAGGATCTGCGCACCGGCGTAGAGAGCCATAATACCCAGCAGGTACTGGACGGCGCGCTGGATCAGTTTATCGAAGCGTCCCTGAAAGCAGGATTGTAATTCCGGGAAGCGGGGGCTCCAGACGGTCCCCGCTGTATTAACAAGCAGCATCAGCCTTGCCAGCAGGCAGGCGAGAGACCGAATTAAGGTAACCCGATGGCCGACGAGCAACAGACACAGACTGATCCCCAGGAAGCGTCTCAGGACGAAAATCGCCTGATCGCCGAGCGCCGCGCCAAACTGGCCGACCTGCGTGAGGCGGGCAACGCCTTCCCCAATCACTTCCGTCGCGATTTCCTGGCCGCTGACCTGCAGGCGAAGTATGGCGAGTTCAGCAAGGAAGAGCTGGCTGAGAAGAACATTCAGGTCGCCGTTGCCGGCCGTATGATGCTCGATCGCAAGGCTTTCAAGGTGCTGCAGGACATGTCCGGGCGCATCCAGATTTATGCCTCCAAGGACGTGCAGAAAGACACCAAGCACTGGGACCTGGGCGATATCGTTGGTGTGAAAGGCATCCTGTGCAAATCGGGCAAGGGCGACCTGTATGTGATGATGGATGAGTACCTGCTGCTCACCAAGGCGCTGCGTCCGCTGCCGGAAAAACACCATGGCCTCACCGACACCGAAGCCCGCTACCGCCAGCGCTATGTGGATCTGATCGTTAACGAAGAGACCCGCAAGGCCTTCCAGATTCGCTCGAAGATGGTGGCCGGTATCCGCAACTTCCTGGTAGAGAAAGACTTCGTGGAAGCGGAAACCCCCATGCTGCAGGTGATTCCTGGTGGTGCCACCGCACGGCCCTTCATTACCCACCACAACAGCCTGGACATGGACATGTACCTGCGCATCGCGCCGGAACTGTACCTCAAGCGTCTGGTGGTAGGCGGTTTCGAGAAGGTGTTCGAGATCAACCGCAACTTCCGCAACGAAGGACTTTCCACCCGTCATAATCCGGAATTCACCATGCTGGAGTTCTACCAGGCATTCGGTGATTACCACGATCTGATGAACCTGACCGAGGAAATGCTGCGCAAGCTGGCCCAGGACGTGCTGGGTACCACGGAGGTGAGTTATCAGGGTGATGTGTACGATTTTGGTAAACCCTTTACCCGGATAACGGTTTTCGATTCGATTTTGCATTTTAATCCGGATATCGACCCGGCGAAGCTGGCGGATCTGGACGGGGCCCGCGCCATCGCCGAGTCACTGGGGATTGCGCTGAAGGACGGTTACGGCCTGGGTAAGGTGCAGATCGAGATCTTCGAGAAGACGGTGGAGCACCGCCTGAAAGATCCGACCTTCATCACCGAGTACCCCACGGAAGTGTCGCCGCTGGCCCGTCGCATGGACGATAATCCGTTTGTGACCGAGCGCTTCGAGTTCTTCGTGGGTGGCCGCGAAATCGCCAACGGCTTCTCGGAGCTGAACGATGCGGAAGATCAGGCTGAACGTTTCCGTCAGCAGGTGGCGGAAAAGGATGCCGGCGATGATGAAGCCATGTTCTACGACGAGGACTACGTGATCGCGTTGGAACATGGCCTACCGCCGACAGCCGGTGAGGGCATTGGCATCGACCGGCTGGTAATGTTGTTTACAGATTCACCGTCCATTCGGGACGTGATCTTGTTCCCGCATATGCGTCCCCAGGGACGTTAAGGCTGATTTGGGGCACGGTTTGTGCCCCGGCTTGCGGGTAACAAGGTGGGAGAGCGACACAACACATCCCCTCAGGGGGAGTACCGGGCTGAATCAACAAAGGCTGACTGTGTCCATGAGTAGTGCAATTCAATACCAGGGAAGAAAAGCGCGCCGCGCCGGCAGTGAACAGCGTCGTCAGGCCATTCTCGAAGCCGCGCTGAATATTATTGTCAAAGAGGGTATCCGTGCAGTGCGTCACCGGGCCGTGGCCCGTGAGGCGGATGTGCCTTTGTCGGCAACCACCTACTACTTCAAAGATATCTCCGACCTGATCGCCGATACCTTCACCCTGTTCGCCGAACGAGCGCTCAAGGATGTGATCGAGCCGTTCAAGGAGCGAGCCTTTGCCCTGTTGTCGCAATTTTCCCGTGACAGTCTCGCCGATGCCGAAGAACGTCAGCGCCTGATCGATATGATGGGCAAGATGATGGCGGCCTTTATCGTTGAAGAGCTGAACACCCGCCGTGGCCATCTGGTGGCGGAGCAGGCGTTCATGCAGGAAGCGATCATGGACAGCCGCCTGCGTGAGTTGGCGGATCTGTACCTGCATCAGCAGCTGGAAAGCCTGATGATCGCCACGGAACTGTTTGGCAGCAGCAATCCCCGCCTGGATGCAGAGCTGATTCTGATGGCGATGATGTCCATCGAGCAGCGTTTGCTGGTGCACCCGGAAAAAATCTCCGAGGAGTTCGTGGAGGCTCGTATGTGTAACCTGCTGGACAAGTTGTTGCCCCGTGGCTGACAGCAGCGCCCAGAACGTACAGCTGGAGCCGGGCTGGAAGCAGCACCTGGCCGGGGAGTTCGAGCAGGACTATATGGCCCGGTTGCGGGCTTTCCTGGCCGCTGAAAAGCAGGCCGGGAAAACCGTGTTTCCGCCCGGCCCGGATATCTTCAACGCCTTCAACCTGACGCCCTTCGACAAGGTAAAGGTGGTGATCCTGGGCCAGGACCCTTACCACGGCCCGGATCAGGCTCACGGCCTGTGCTTTTCCGTGCAGCGTGGTGTGAAAACCCCGCCGTCGCTGGTCAATATCTACAAGGAAATTCATCGGGACCTGGGTATCGAGATACCGACCCATGGCAATCTGACTCACTGGGCGGAGCAGGGCGTGCTACTGCTCAATGCGGTGCTTACGGTGGAAGCCGGCCAGGCCGCCTCTCACCAGAAGCAGGGCTGGGAGCAGTTCACCGACCAGGCCATCGAGCACCTGAACCGGGAAAGGGAAGGGCTGGTGTTTCTGCTCTGGGGTAGTCATGCCCAGAAGAAAGGCAAGCTGATCGACCGCGACAAGCACTGCGTGCTCACCGCCCCACACCCGTCGCCGTTATCCGCCCACCGGGGCTTCCTTGGTTGCGGGCACTTCTCCCGCGCGAATCAGTACCTGTTGCAACAGGGCAAGACGGCCATCGACTGGACAATCAGTTAATAGTGAACAGTTAACAGTGAATAGCTCGCGGGAGGTTCTGTTGTTTCTCGGCCCAAGAGGCCGCGCCCAGAATGTTGGCGCGGCCTCTTGGCTATGAACATCAGCGACGCTAGCCCGCGCGCTGTTAACTGTTCACTATTAACTATTCACTGCTTTATGGAGTTGTTGTGTCTGACTGCGTGTTGTTTTCCGAAATCGAGACCCGCTGCGGCCGTGTGATCGCCCGGGCCACCCTGAATGCCCCCAAAGCCCTCAATGCCCTGAGCCTGGACATGATTCAGGTCCTGAGCAAGCAGATGGACGAATGGGAGCAGCGTGACGATGTGGTGGCGATCTGGCTGGAAGGGGCTGGTGGCAAGGCGTTCTGTGCCGGGGGCGATATCGTACAGATGCACAAGTCCATGGTGAAACATGCGGGGCAGGGCAGAAACCCCTTCACCGAGCAGTATTTCGCCGAGGAATATGCCCTGGATTATCGTATCCACACCAGCCGGATTCCGGTGGTGGTGTTTGGTGATGGCATTGTCATGGGCGGCGGCATGGGGCTGCTGCAGGGCGCGGATTTCCGTCTGGTAACTCCGCGTTCACGCATGGCCATGCCGGAAATCACCATCGGCCTGTTCCCGGATGTGGGCGGCAGCTGGTTCCTGAATCGTTTGCCGGGTCGCGTGGGGCTGTTTCTGGGCCTGACCGGTGTGCACATCAATGGCCGCGAAGCGGTGGAAATCGGCATGGCCGACCGGATGGTGGATGGCGATGCGGATAGCCTGCTGGCGGCGCTGGCTGAGCAGGACTTCGCCGATGACGCCACCGACAACCGGGCCGTGCTCTATCGCCTGTTCAAACAACAGGCCGCGGACATGAGCGAGCTGAATCAACCGTTGATCGACCACCTGCCGCAGATCAATCGCCTGTGCGATGGCGAGAGTCTGCCAGTGGTGGTGGAGCAGCTGCTCAGCGCCAAGGATCGTGATGCCTGGCTGGACAAGGCGCTGGGTAACCTGGAACGCGGCTGCCCGCAAACCGCACACCTGGTCTGGGAGCAGCTGGCCCGCTCCACCTATTTGTCCCTGGCCGATATTTTCCGCATGGAATGGTGCCTGGCGGTGCAGTGCTCCCTGCACGGTGACTTCCGTGAAGGGGTGCGCGCCCTGCTGATCGACAAGGATGGCAGCCCCGGCTTCCGCCATCGCAGCGTCAACGATGTGCCGAGAGAATACATTGATGGTTTTTTCGAGTGCCCGGCACCGAAGCACCCGTTGGAGGCAATTGATAGTTGATAATGGGTAATTGATAACGACGCGATCCGGGTTTTCATGGTTCGTACAGCAAAGAGGCCGCGTCCGGTGTTTGGGCGCGGCTTCTTGCGTTTGTGGCTACTGCTACGACCGAGCTGCGGGCTATTCACTGCTCACTAATAACTAGACCCCTTCGACCTCATTGCTGTGAATTTTTATAAATGCCTTGTTTATTGTGTGGGTTTGGTAAAAAATCAGCCCGCAAACAATATGCAATAAATCACACTTTTGGGGAAAGGGATGATACAGAGTCCATGGAAGGTCAGTGGGGTACTGGCGTGTCTGTTGCTGCTTGGTGGTTGTGGTGGTGACAGTAATGACAAAGCGCGTTTCCAGCCAACGCTGGATGAGCGAGTGGCCGCAGTAGCACAGCAGCAGGGAATCAGTGGCGACCCGAGTGTGGGCCGGAGCCTACCGGATATTGCGTCGCCCAAGGCGCAGCTGGGCATGCAGCTTTTCTTTAGCAAGGGCCTGGGGGGAGATCTGGATTCCGCTTGTGTTTCCTGTCACCACCCCATGCTGGGTGGCGGTGATGATCTTTCCCTGTCAATTGGCGTGGAAGCAGTTCAGCCGGACTTATTGGGGCCAGGGCGCCTGCATTTAAGCACCGGAACGCATTTTGATGGCGGGCCCACTGTGCCACGTAATGCGCCTTCCACGTTCAATATCGTTTTCTACGATGAAGTGCTGTTTCACGACGGCCGGGTAGAGAGCCTGGACAAGACTGCCGGCCTGAATGGCGCTGGTGGAGGCATCCGCACGCCAGACAGCGCCTTTGGAGTGGCGGACCCGGATGCAGGAGCCAACCTCTCCATAGCTCAGGCTCGTTTCCCGGTAACATCCCCGGAGGAAATGCGCGGTTTCAGCTTTGAGGCTGGCAATAATAATGCCGCGTTGCGTACCCACCTTGAGCAGCGGTTGCGTGGCAGCGATGTTGAGCTCGCGCTAGTAACCAATCAATGGCTGGATGCGTTCCGTCAGGGGTTTGAGCAACCGGCAGCGGATGCAAATACCCTGATCACCTATGACAATGTCGCCGAGGCGCTCGCCAGCTACCAGAACTCTCAGGTGCTGATCGACTCACCCTGGAAAGCTTACCGGGAAGGGGATCTACAGGCGATCAGCGATCAGGCCAAGCGTGGCGCCTTGTTGTTTTATAACAGCAAGGAGCAAGGCGGCGCGGGCTGTGCGGGTTGCCACAGTGGTGATTTCCTGACCGACGAGCAGTTCCATGTGGTGGGAATGCCCCAGGTGGGCCGCGGTAAGGGTGATGGTCCGGATGGCAGTGAAGACTTTGGCCGTTTCCGGGAAACCGGTGATGCCGACGACAAGTACGCTTTCCGCACCCCGCATCTGCTCAATGTGACCGAAACCGGTCCCTGGGGGCATGCTGGTGGTTATACCTCGCTGGAAGCCGTTATACGCCATCACCTGAATCCGCAGCAGGCCATCGACAACTTTGATTTCAGCCAGCTGGACCCTGCCGTGCAGGTGAGCAACATGACAGCCAATACCCAGAAGGCGCTGGACCAGTTGGCCAGCCTGCGACTGGCAGGCAAGTCACAGCTGCCGGACACCGTGCTGAGCGATGAACAGGTGGATCAGTTGCTGGCGTTCCTGGAGACGCTCACCGACCCTTGCCTGAAAGATCGTGACTGCATGGCGAAATGGATCCCGGACAACACCGTGGCCGACCCGGACGGGTTGCGGCTGCAGGCCCAGTCCACACTCTAAGGTTGAGTGTCGCTTGTGGCGCGATGTTGTTGTGGCGAATGCCGCCATCGCGACGCCAGTGCTCCCCTCATTGATAGGGGCGTGGTTTTCGTAGGGTCCACTGCTTTACAACCCAAGAGGCCGCGCCCAGGCATTAGGCGCGGCCTCTTGCGTTTGAAGATAACAACGATGCGGCCTCGCGCCGCTGTTAACTATTCACTATTAACTGTTAACTGAATTCTCACTCTTTCCAGGGCAACGAATAAGGCAGCGCCCCAAGCTGACTGTCCAGCGCCAGCTCTTCCCGGAACAGCACGCCATCGGTATCTTTTCGCAGCACCACCAGAGCGGCGCCGCCCTGTGAGGTGCGGGCGGCGCTGACTACTTCGCCGGCGGCTTTGCCGTTGCTGTCGCGCAGGGTTTCGCCCGGTGTGAGGTCCACATCGGCACTGTAGTTGATTCGCTGCATGCGCTGCTTGAGCTTGCCCTTGAAGTGCATGCGGGCGACCACTTCCTGGCCGGTGTAGCAGCCTTTCTTGAAGTTCACCCCGGCGGTGACGTCGTAGTTGAGCACCTGGGGCAGGAACAGGTCTTGCGCACCGGGGTAGACCATGCCTTCGCCAGCGTCGATTTCGGCGAGCTGCCAGCCGTTGGCGCCCGTGGTGGCCCGATCAGCGGCCAGGGTCTGCCAGACCTGCTCGGCGTTGTCCTGCTTGACGAGCAGCAAGGCATGATCGGTAAAGGGATAGCGCAACCACAGGCCTTGATCGGTCTCGGCGCTGTTGCCGTGATCGGGGGCACCGGCGGGTAAATTGCCAGCCAGACCCAGCACCACGAGTTCCTGGTCCACGCTGAATTCCACCTTGGCGCGCAGCCGGTATTTCATCAATGCCTTGATCACCGCTTCGCTCAGATCCGCAGGGCACAGCAGCAGGTAATCGTCGCCATCGCGGACGATACGTGCACTGACCAGGCCGCGGCCTTTGAGAGTCAGGTGCATGCCGTTGCGGTGGCCCTGTTGATCGACTTCGCGCAGATCGCAGGACACCTGGCCCTGCAGATAATGGCCGGCCTCTTCGCCATGGGCGCGGATCACGGCCAGGTGGTCGCAATGACTGAGGTAGGGAGTCTCGGCACTGTTGGCCAAGGCCTGGGCGGCAATGAAATCGGACCAGCTCATGGGGCTCCTGTTATTGCTCGTTTTGCTTGTGATAGAGACGGAAGATCACCGGACATGGTACCTGAATCCATGCCCGCAGCGTGGCTCTATGAAGCAGGAATTTGCGGTCACTGGCAATTTTTTGATGGTAGAGATTGGCGTCGAGGCTTGATGCTGGAGTCAGTGGGGCAGGTGTTGGATAATGCACGCACGGCGCGGAACGCGGTGCCGCAATTTCTGATCAGGATAATGCAGTAATGAGTCATGATGACCTGAAACGTCAATATCGTTGGCAGTGCCGCCGCGGAGCTTCGGAGGCAGAGGTAGTGTTGTTCGCTTACCTGGACGATCACTTCGATAATGAATCGCCGGAGCATCAGGCCTGGTTCCCGAAGCTGCTCGCCTGTGAAGATGCGGACATGTTCGAGTGGTTTACCCGCCGCAGTGAGCCACAAGACCCGGCATTGCGTGAGTATGTACGGCATGTCCTTGCTCTGGTCTCCGCGAAAAAAAGTTGAGCTGAATTCCTCTCGCTATCCCGCCCGGATTCGCTGGCTGGCGATGGCGGCGGTGGCCCCGGCGATTTTGCTGGCGCAAATGCCGTGGTGGGCGTCGGTATTGATGCTGCTGGCGTTGCCGCTGTTGGTATGGAGATGGCGGCCTGCCCAGCTCGCCCAGATGGAAATCCACGAACAACGCCTTACCCTCATCGGTCGCCACTGGCAGGAGCTGGAGAGCCCCCGCCGAGTCCTGCGCGCCGGCCCCTGGATGGCCATCCAGACCCCCAAAGGTTGGCTACACCTGTTCGACGACCAGGCCCCTCGGGAGCAATTGCAGCCGTTTTATCAGTGGCTGTGGACCAACAGGAAAAGCAGTTAATAGTTAACAGTGAATAGTGAACAGCGCGCGCGACAGGTTTCCGGTTCTGTTACGCAAGAGGCCGCGCCCAGAGTCTGGGCGCGGCCTCTTGCTTTGAAAATAGCAACAACGCCAACTCGCGCGCTGTTCACTATTCACTGTTAACTGTTCACTACTGTTCCGGCGTCAGCACCGTATCCACAATCTCATCATTCACCCCCGGGAAGTCGCGCATGAAATGCAGCCCCCGGCTTTCCTTGCGTTGCATGGCGGAAAGGATGATGAGTTCGGCGATGACGACCAGGTTGCGCAGTTCCAGCAGGTCGTTGCTGATGTGGTAGTTGCTGTAGTACTCGGCAATTTCGCTTTTCAGCATGTCCACCCTGTGCTGGGCGCGCTGCAGGCGTTTTTCGGTGCGCACGATGCCCACGTAATCCCACATGAAGCGGCGGAGCTCGTCCCAGTTGTGGCTGATGACCACGTCTTCGTCGGAATCAGTGACCTGGGATTCGTCCCATTCCTTGTGCTCGCGGGGGTCGGGGACGTCGGCCAGGGTGGCGCCGATGTGTTCGGCGGAAGCCTTCCCGTAGACCAGGCATTCCAGCAGGGAATTGCTGGCCATGCGGTTGGCGCCGTGCAGGCCGGTGAAGCTGGTTTCGCCAATGGCGTAGAGGCCGGGCACATCAGTCTGGCCGTTTTCGTTGATCATCACGCCGCCGCAGGTGTAGTGGGCGGCGGGCACCACCGGCATGGGGTCGCGGGTGATATCCAGGCCCAGTTGCAGGCACTTGGCGTAGACGGTGGGGAAGTGCTCGATGATGAAATCTGCCGGTTTGTGGCTGATGTCCAGATACAGGCAGTCGGCGCCAAGGCGTTTCATCTCATGGTCGATGGCGCGCGCCACCACGTCCCGGGGCGCCAGTTCGCCGCGCTCGTCAAAGCGATGCATGAAGCGCTCGCCGCTGGGCAGTAGCAGGTGGCCGCCTTCGCCGCGAATCGCCTCGGTAACCAGGAAGCTCTTGGCCTTGGGGTGGTAAAGACAGGTGGGGTGGAACTGCATGAATTCCATGTTGGCCACCCGGCAGCCGGCCCGCCAGGCCATGGCGATGCCGTCGCCGGTGGCCACGTCCGGGTTGGAGGTATACAGGTACACCTTGGAGGCCCCGCCGGTGGCCAGCACCACGGCGCGAGCCAGGATCACATCGGTTTCGCCGGTGTCGATATTATGTACATAGGCCCCACAGCAACGCTTTTCGCCGTTGTGCTCCTGCAGGATCAGGTCTACCGCTACCCGGTATTCAAAGCGGGTGACGTTGGGGCGGTTGCGCACCTGGCCGATCAGGGTGCCGGAGATAGCCTTGCCGGTGGCGTCGGCGGCGTGAATGATGCGCCGATGGCTGTGGCCGCCTTCGCGGGTCAGGTGATAGGGCAGGGAGCCTTCGTTGTTGCCGGCCAGACGGGTGAAATCTACCCCCAGATCAATCAGCCAGCGGATCGCATCGGGGCCGTTTTCCACGGTGTAACGTACCGCATCGTCATGGCACAGGCCGCCCCCGGCCACGTGCGTATCGGCCACATGGCTTTCCAGGGAATCCTCCTGATCCAGCACTGCGGCGACACCGCCCTGGGCATAATAGGTGCTGGCGCTGGTCAGCTCGCCTTTGGATAACAGGGCGATCCGGCAATCATCAGGCAGGCGCAGGGCGGTGGTTAATCCCGCCGCTCCGGAACCAATGATGAGTACATCGTGTCGGAAGGTGGCCATGAACAATCCTTAGAACGCCCGAACAAATGTTCAAGCAATGTGAAAAGGGTAGGCAAAACAGCCCCATAGTATAGCCGGGACCCTCACACCTGCTACAATGGCCTGCTTTAATTGGTCGTTATGCGACCATTGCCATGTATCCGCGTTTCGCGAAAGATCCGGGGGATCGGTGTCAGACGAAGAGTTGGTCAAGAAAGCCAAAACCGGCGATCAGCGTGCCTTTGAAGTGCTGGTGCGTAAATATCAGCAGCGTATTTTCGCCCTGATCAGCCGCTATGTGCGTGACTCCGATGAAGTGCAGGACGTGGCCCAGGAAGCCTTTATCAAAGCCTGGCGTGCATTGCCCCGTTTCCGGGGTGATAGTGCTTTTTACACTTGGCTTTATCGTATTGCCGTGAATACCGCCAAGAACCATTTGGTGGCCGCTGGTCGGCGGCCACCCGGCTCGGACCTGGATGCGGCCGAGGCCGAGCAGTACGCCGGTGCAGAAATGCTGCACGAGATTGGAACCCCGGAGTCCCTCGTGTTGTCACAGGAGTTGGAGGCAGTAATCCATCGAGCCATCGAAGAGCTGCCCCATGAACTGAAAACTGCCGTGACCCTGCGTGAATTCGAGGGTCTCAGCTATGAGGACATCGCGGCGGTAATGGAATGCCCGGTGGGAACTGTTCGTTCCCGTATCTTCCGGGCCCGGGAAGCAATTGATACGGCTGTGCGCCCGCTTTTGGGCTCCCAGCGTGGCGACAAAGGGTGAGTGTATGAGCAGGGACCTGGAAACACTGTCTGCGTTCCTTGATGGGGAAACCAGCGAGCTGGAAACCCGTCGGGTAATGCGTGATATCGACAATGCCGATCTGGATGCACTGTCTCGTTGGCAGCTTGCCCGGGATGTGATGCATAAGCAGCCATCCACGAGCGTGCCCGCGGGCTTCAACGCCAGCCTGTCTGCGGCACTGGCCGCCGAACAGGCGCCAGCGCGTCGCCCGGCCTGGCTGGGCAGCGTGAGCCGTCTGGCGGTGGCTGCGTCCGTGGCGGCGGCTACGGTGGTGGGCTGGCAGAGCTGGGATGCAACCCAGTCTCCCGGTGCTGCGCCGGTGATGGCGTCGGCCCAGGATAGCCGCATGAGCCGTCCGTTTGCGGAGGCGTCGCTGGTATCCCGGTCTTTCAATGGCAACAATCCGGTGGCAACACCGGCAGCCCAGGTCCAGCCTCGTGGTAACGACATGTTGCTGCGGCACAGTGAGTTTGCGGCCCGTAACAGTGGCCAGGGGATGATGCCTTTTGCTCGCCTGGTCAGCATGGACGCACGCAGTGGAGCCCGCTAACGGATGATGCTGCGCGCACTCGCCCTTTCCCTGTCTCTATGTACGCCCCTGGTGGCGCTGGCGGATGATTCGTCGGCGCACAACCAGCTTCAGGCCATGGCCGAGGCCAACCGTTCCCTGAATTACACCGGTCGCTTTCTTTATCAGTTCGGCGCTGAAATCAGCACCATGGAAGTCAGCCACGCGGTTATCGAGGGTCGCCAGTACCAGCGTCTGACCCATCTGGACGGCCGCCTGGTGGAAGTGATCCGCCGTGGTGACGAGGTGCTCTGTCTGCACCCGGATCGCAGTCTCACCCGCCTTAATAGTCAGCAAGCCGGCCCCCTGGCATTGGGGGATCGCCT
>UEXM01000380.1_pt1 | contig 48471 bp, 51 predicted proteins | sample 1796661 | NCBI WGS metagenome assembly UEXM01 (sample SAMEA4772469, study PRJEB27181) | metagenome | reverse complement strand
CTCCCGTCCGACGATTTTGAGTTAGACGGTATCGAAGAGATTGATCTTGAGACTTACCTACAGCGACTCCGTTGGGAACCGCCGATTGAAGAAGACCTAGAGGCACTCGATGAGTTAGATGATTTTCTAGAATTCGTAGAACCTGAATAATGGACGAAGAACAACCACTTACAGAGATTGAACAGTCGAGGGCCGATACTGGCTTTCGGTATTATGTATGTCAGCCAGATGTCTACACCGCCCTCGCAGCCGGAGTAGACCAGTCTCGTGGTTACCCCAATAAGCAAGGCACGACTCTAACCGGATTACCTCCGGTCGAACAGCTCGCAGAAGCTACTGACGGTTCCGGCAAGCTCATCGCGATTGACTGCTGGCGGTTCACTGAAGCCGACGACCAGATGCTAGAAGGCCCACTTGAAGCCGGATCTATCGAGGAACTCACTGAACAGACATTCTTATCATTAAAACCAGCACCTACTGAACTCTAATGTTTCAACACATCACGCACCCCATATCCGGTATCGTTGGATCTGCTATCGCTTTCATGTCCACTTTGCCAGAGAATCTGGATATGGGCATCCAACTCCTCTCGACTTTTCTCGGCTTGATAATTGCCGTCCTCTCTGCTATAACGGCAGTTGAAAAATTTAAAAACCGCAAGAAATGATTGATTACATCTTAGAAAACAAAGACCAACTCTTCGGGGTTGTCACCGCCATTATCGCAGCCGCGTCAGCAATCGCTGCCCTTACCCCTACGCCGAAGGATGATACCTTTATCGGTAAGGCGTATAAGGTTGTAGACTGGCTCGCGCTTAACGTGTTCAAGGCTAAGGACAAGTGATTAACTCGTTTACAGAAAGCGTAGAGAAGGCACTTAAAGCTGGCTTCGACCCTGAATCAAATGGGTATAACGAGGTTATCGGGAAGATGCTTAAAGAGAAGTATCCTTTACTTATACCTAAACCACCAATACCTGATAACCCTACAGAAAAGCAACCCGACGTAGTGCAAGACACTTACGCACACGAAGCGTGGGTGTGGCATCCTGAAGACAAGGAAAAGGGCCTAAAAGGCGAGTGGCTCAAACATCAAGCTAGTTTTGATCCCGTCACGAGGAGGCTCTTAAAGGGGATGACGCATGAGACTATAGATAAGACAATAGCTGGTGAAAAAGAGTTTTCTGAGATTTATAAAGGCAAAGACGGGTATTATTACAGACGAAAGAAATGATCAAGCTACTCACTGAGCTGATTAAAGCATACGTAGCTACCCTTAACTGGAAAAGAAGAAGATACATTTATGAACTGGAAGATGAAATCGACGATCTCGCTGCTGACGGCTCTGCTGCTGCCAAGCTGCGCATCGAAAGGCTATCGCGACGCCTCCGCTTTGAACAGAAGTGCGCTCTACGATCCGCCAACAGTGACCTTAATTGAAGGTTATGAGTATCAGTTTAAGGAAGGCATCTTCGTCGGCAGTGGCCAGAAGTTTCACAGTGACTACAGCTACCGCCGCGCTATTATTATCGCGAAATGAAGCCAAGCGAAATACTCGACAAGATTCTAGAATTGATAGCCGCCTACAGAGCGGCTAAAGCTGCTAAACGTAAGAAGGTAAAGAAGCTCAAGAAAGTCGCTATCTGTGTTGGCCACAGCCGGATAGGCGACAAAGGCGCAAGCTCTGTCGGTGGTGTTAATGAGTGGTGCTACAACAAAGAGGTCGCTGATCTTTTACAGAACCACTTACGCCACCAAGGAATCCAGTCTGTTATATTCGATGACTACCCGTCAGAGAGCTACACCCGTGCAATGGATTGGTTAGGTCAGAGCATCGGCAAAGAGAAGTGCGACATCGCGATTGAGCTTCACTTCAACAGCTACTCAAGCTCGAAAGCAGAAGGCTACGAATACCTCCACTATGAGGGTAGCCAGAATGGTAAGAGACTCGCGAACTGTTTTCTTAAAGCCCATAGCAAAACCTTTAAGGTTCAAAAGGATCGCGGAGTCAAGGCAGTCGGATCAGGTCAGCGTGGCGTGTCGTTCTTGAGGAGCGTCCCACCACCTGCCGTAATATGTGAACCTTTCTTCGGCAGCAGCCCGAAGGAATGGGTTCTATTTGAAAACAAACACGCCTTACTAGCGAGCGTTTACGCTGAGGCGATTGTCGAATACTTTAACAACGCATGAGAAACTATCGAAAAGAATACGACAACTACCAAGGTAAACCGGAACAGAAAAAGAATCGGGCTAGCCGTAATGGCGCACGCCGTAAGATGAAGAAGCTTTTAGGTAAGAAGGTCAAAGGTAAAGACGTTGATCACAAGGACGGGAATCCGAAAAACAACTCACGTAAAAATTTAAGATTACTCAGCAAATCAAGGAACAGATCTAAAAAGTGAAAACACTAAAGTCAGTCATGATCGCTGGTCAGCGGATCAAGATTCATAGGACTGAGTTAGATGATTGCTACGGACAATACTTACACGAAAAACGAATAATCCAGTTACATAAGAAACTACCAGAAAATCAAATCATACCAACCTTACGTCATGAAATGTTACACGCCGCCTTCCATATCTCTGGCATCTCGTTCTGCGAGAGCTTTCAGGAAGAAGCCTGTATCCGTTGCATCGACGAAGTTTTCTTTCCAGCTTACGAACGAATCCTTAAACGCTTAAAATGAAGAAGAAATCAAGAGTCAATGAAGCGGGCAACTACACGAAGCCTACAATGCGGAAGCGTTTGTTTAATTCAATTAAAGCAGGAACAAAAGGCGGTAGAGCTGGCCAGTGGTCAGCCCGCAAAGCGCAGCTACTAGCAGCGAGATATAAAAAAGCAGGAGGAGGATACAGAGACTAATGAAACAATTCAAACCACACATGATGTATGATAAGTCTGGAAAGGCTTATAAAGCCAACACTTACGAACAACATTTAGCTATGAAGAAAAAAGGATACGGACACGCAAAGCCAGCAAGTAAACCATCGACTAAGTCTTCTACTAAGAAGAAGGCTAAAAAGATCATCCGAAAACGCTCCGGTTACTAATGCCTAAGAAAGCTTCACAGAGGTCTCTCGACAATTGGACACGGGAGAAATGGGGAACCAAATCCGGTAAGCCGTCTTTGAAGACAGGTGAGCGGTATTTGCCAAAAGCTGCGCGTGAAGCTTTGACTAGTGAAGAGTATTCACGAACTAGTCGCAAGAAGCGGAAAGGGATGAAGGCTGGTAAGCAGTTCGTCAAGCAGCCCAAAAAGATTGCGGATAAAACTGCAAACTACAGGAGCAAGAGCAGTCTCCTAAAAAGTGCGCGTAAGCGCAAATCATGAGTCGTTTCATAATCTACAAACCAACGTCTGACGATGTTGCCGAAGCCTTTAAAAGATCTGAAGCTCTAGGTAGTCTCAGAACTTCTTTTACCAACGGTAAGGGTAACATGACGGGCTTTCTTGGTGAGGTAGCATTTGAGAATACTTTCAAACAGTTCGATTACGTAGGCGATAATTCGTTCACCCACGACTACGAATACAAAGGTCTGACGGTTGACGTTAAGGCTAAGAAATGCACATCGAGGCCGATGCTTAACTACAACGCCTCAGTTGTGAAGACGAAGTTCAGTAAGTTTGAAGCTGACGTATACTTCTTCATGCGGGTCCACGAAAACCTTCGTAAGGTGTGGCTCTGTGGATGGTCGCCTAAGAAGTCGATTATCCACAAGAAACGGTTCAGTAAGAAGGGCGAGAGGGACGCAGACGGGTTTCGTTTCAAGGCTGATGGCTACAACATCGAAATAAAGAGGACTCGTCGGCCAGACGCTTTCGAGTCACTCCTCCTCCGGCGGTAATTGTTTGTAGTGGACGTGGCCCGTCCTTTTAAAGACGGGCCTTATTCCGTTCGGTGCTACGAGGTCTACGAATTCACTTAGAGGAGCATCTACGTAAGCGTCTATGATGGACGGATCTCCTCCTAGTTTCTCCATAGCTTCACGTAGGTCCACCCAAAACTCACCGCAAAGTTCCTGCCTCCTGATCTGAAGATCTTCGTTTGTCATCCGCTTTATAACCTATATCGTAATTCTCGCTGAGGTCAATGCTCCACAATTTTCCGCCGCCTTGTCCATGAGATATGACCGGACGGATCTTGTTATTGACCCGACTCGCCTCTTCTAGAGTTATCATACCTCTACGGCAGAACTCCAGATTACGAGAAGAGCCGACATCACGACCGTTGTTCAAGTCATGGATCATCACTTGGAACTCAGTCAGAGTACCGCTCCAACGATCCATTTCAGGATAGACTTCACGGCAACGCTTGGCGAAGAACTCGACCAACTCTGCAATCGAGCTACGGCTGCTGTTATCATAAGCGGCGTCTGCGATGGTAGGATCGATGTATGACTTCACACCGAACCGCCCAACGTCTTCGACTGCTTGAGGAATCTTCCAGTCGAGTAGGAACTTACCGAAGTGCGGTAGTTCTTGCTCGATGGTAGCCTCTAGCTGGGCGTTAGCCGGAAAACTATTGGTAGACTTATCGCTGATCAACAAGGCCATGAGCTTATCACGGTTACTGGTATCCAGAGAAGGAATCACTGACAGCGAGTTAGCGTCCATGTTCAGAGACAAGATAACTCGCCCTGTCCAAGGAATCGACATAGCGTCTGCATACTTGGCCATATACTCGACTCTCGGATTGGCTACCGCACGTTTGAGTAGTTCAGTTGCACGTCTCTGGTCTTGAAAGCTAGCTGCTGAGGTCGTATCGTCAATCACCCATGAAGCGACACGACCTAAGTCTTTGTTGAACTTCGTCTGACCCGACAGATAATCAGACGCATCAGAGAAACCCCCAACGAGTCCGCTGATAATTTTGTTCGACAATAGCGACTTGCCGCGACCTGTCGGCCCGACCAGCAGCAAAGCTTGTCCCTGTAAGGGAACCCTATCCAAGACCGCAGTGTAGAAACGCTGCATCCAAGAGTAAAAGTAATCTAGAGCTGGGTTCTTTGAGCTATCTACAAATAGCTGATTGAACCATTGATGTAGGAACGGCCACTTTGATGGGTCACCGTCAGCGTCAGGGTCAACCGGAACTAGGTTAGAGCAGTTGAGAATCCGGCTGGCGTTGTAAGATACAATACGTTCGTTTGAGAATACAACAGGAGCGATCTCATCAATCCGGTTGTTATTACTAATACTCAACCACGCTCTCTCTACTTCACTGACTCCCTGACCTTTTTTAACTCTAGTCGAGAAGCCCGCCTGACGTAACTCAAGAAGGAGTTGATCTTTAGGGATTGATACAGCGTTTCCGTATAGCAGCTTGAAGAAGGTCTTTCCGTTGAACCAGTATTCGTCGAGTAGGTTAGATAGCTTCTTGGTCTCGTAGTCCTTTACGAATGAACTGCCGAAGATGTCTGACCAGCTCATGAACCCTTTACCCGCTCTGTCTGAATAACACACGATGCCGTCCTCTACGACCTGACAGCCATCGCGGTTGATGCCGTCATCAATCCAGAACAACGGACCTCTGGCTCCGACTTCAAAATCACCGAACCACCGATTCGGGAATCGGGATTCGACTTCCTCTGCAATAACCGGAATAGGGATGGTGGTATCTGAAGACTCAGGTGGTTTAGAGTTTACAGCTTTTGAAAGAGCGGCATGAACAATATCCATTGTGACTGGATCATTTGTTCTCTGCCAATCTTCACCTAACTCAAAATATTGGTTGGCTCGAAAAGACGTGGTATCAAAACCAGCAAACAATTTGCTAATCTTTAACGTGAGGTTCATCGCCGATATAAAAGAATCGAACATCGAAGGGTCTATAGGAATCGACTCTTCAAACTCCCACACCAAACGGAGGTATCCGCTGTATGTTTTAGAGGACCAAGTTGGTTTTATCGTTCCGGCACAACTTGTATTTAACTTTGCATCAAACGAATTCCAATCAATGGGTGAATCATAATCGGCAACAATGCCGTGAATTTTATGGACTGGATTGTCCCCGCTAATCCTTTTACTAGGCGCACGGCCTTCCATCGTCGAATAAAATACGTGGTTTGTTTTAGGGTCACTACACCACTCACGGTAGTCCGCTTTAGACTTAAATTTTGGTTTTGTAGTTGGGAACTTACTAAGGTCATCTGTCTTGGATGTTTTTGTGTCGCGTAGGTTACGCAAATATCTGTAGGTCATTATTTTTGGTATTGGGTTAGAATTTCTCCCTCCGCATCCAGAGGAATATCACTAATCCACTCAGGAGGAGTGGACATAATTTGGGTAATTTTTTGCAGGGTCTCTTCGGCTTTATCTTCATCACACTCGCAGATTACTTCATCATGAACGTGGAAGATAATATTTATGTCAGCCTTGTCGATCTCTAACATCATGAAACTAAAAATATCTCTGGCCAGAGCCTGTGAGAGATTCTCAGCGAGGACTCCGCCCCACAAATTCATGATGCGTTTTTGGCCATTCCGGTTGATACTGGAGACAAACTGGATTCGTCCTTGGGCTAGAGTCTTCCGAAGATTGCCGTAGTTAAGAGACCTTCCTGACGGGAGCGTCAGGGACAGGCGACCAGCATTATACGCTTTATCGACTTGCTTGTCCAGTTTCTTCCAATAACGAGGAACCTTCGCGATCTTCCTCCGGTAAAGAGTAACAGCATCTTCAGCTTCCTTGAGGGGCATATCATACATCTCAGCAAACCGTTTAGCACCCGCACCGTAGCCGCAGCCTAATACGAGAGCCTTAACTTTGTGCCTCAGCTTTGCGTCTTCCTTCTTCAGCACTCCTCTATCTCCAGACCACAGGCCGAACTGGATAGCGAAGGCTTCGTAGATATCATCCGACGCTTCGATTGCGTCCATTGTCTCTCGGTCGCCGGATAACCAGCACAGCGTGCGGACTTCGATTTGTGAGAGGTCAACAACGACTAGCTTCTTACCTTCAGGAGCAGTAATCAAGTTACGCATGTTGACTCCGAACATACCTTCTCTCGGCAAGTTCTGGAGGTTGAGGTTCCCGCCGCTGCCACTGAACCTTCCGGTGTGTCCTCCGAAATACATGATGCCACCGTAGTATCGGTTGTCTGGCATTGTCGCGTAGTCAAAGCTATCGAGCTTCTTCTTGATCGTGTTGATACGCCGCCAGTTCGTCACAGCCTCGATCCATTTATATTTGTGGCCGTGTGCCAGTATCCACCTCTGGGCATCGACATCAGTCTTAGCTAGAGAGGCGGGCGGCTCGATGCCGAGATTGATGCAGTGTTCGTCGAATGCTTTTCGGCTAAGTAAGGGCTTTTCATCAGCCCAAGGAATCGCCTTCTCAGTTTCAAAGATGAGTTCATTGATTGTCTCTTTCGCTTTGCGGAGAGCGTCTATGTCAATAGGGATTCCCCTCTGAACGATACGTCTGTTTGTGACGCTGATGTCTCGCTCAAACTGGGACCACTTAGACTCGTAAGCCTTCCATAGACGGAGGCAGAGAACAGAGTCCTTGATGGCATACTCTTCTACTTCCTTCTGGAACTCCTTAGTCATGCCCGTCCACGTCTTACCTGACATGTTATCGCGAGTGGATTTGGAGATCTCTAAGTCAAAGGCTTCAGCAGTTGAGTTCTTCAACGATCTTGGCAGACCTACAGCAGCAGCCATGTCTGCGGTGCAGTGCCATTCAGCGGGTTCTACTTTTGGCCACCAACCATAGTTGATGCCGTAGAGGTAAAGTGTTTCATCAAATGATGCGTTATGGGACAGGACAATATTGCCGTTAAGCATGGTCCAGTCAAAATCTTCAGGGTGACCAACCCATTCGTATCCGTCATCGCCGACGATGCTCACCATATAGGCGTCGAAGTCGTAATGGGAAAAGTATCCTAACGGTCCAAGCTTCCGTATCGAGCAGTGCTTGTCGTAGTAGGTTTCAAAGTCTAATGCGTATGTAATCATATAAGTTTATTTGTGAGCAGAAAAAAGCCCGTCGCAAAGAGAAGACTAAAAACTCTGCGACGAGCTTGCTTTCTAACTACTAGTATTACGATTCCAAATCTAATTCGGTCTGCTCACCAGTAACATGATGGAGTGCTTCACGAACTACCCTCAACTTTCGCAAGTTGGCTCCGACTTGGGAGAGCTGATCCTCGACTTCAGCGATCATGCCGTCGAGCATCTTGATCTCTTCGAGAAGGAGATCACGGGTTTTTTCTTCTTTCTCTTCGTCAGTCATAACTACGCTCCAAGAAAGTTTTTAACAAAGGCGGTAACATCTGCATCGGCTTCTTCCTTAGTCACGGTAAGTGACGGATTAAACCAAGTGTATTTACCCTTACTGAGTTCTTCAGATACGAAGTTCCATACTTTGCTATGAATAGGAATTCCAGACTGAAGAGCTGCGAATGTTGCAAGACGCTTGTAGGTTGAACGGTATGCGTTCTTCCCAACATTGATCTTACCTAATGCGTAGTTGTGGTCGCCGATAGGCAACTGAAACGCATCATCATTTTCACTACCTTCAGGCTGACGCATGAGGAGAGTGATCTCGGCGAACTCGGTCATGTCCCACTCTGACTCTGCTTCAATAGCGTCAGCTTCGGATTTAGACCAAGCGATGCGGGGGATGTCCTCTTCATCGAAGGGGATGTTCTCCCGCCAGCCCTTCTGGGCAGCGACAGTGATCGTCTTAACCGGAGTGTCCGGTGGAGCGATCTCGTATGTCTTATCATAGAGAATCGACCCGACTGGAGCGTCAGACTGAGACATCTTTTGACAGACATTAATACGTGGAATCTCGATGTCCTCTACGTCGATTTCGATTCCGCTTACGTTGGTGGAGAGACCAGTGTTGGTCTCGGCAGCAACGACTTCTTGGGTTTTGGTGTTAGCCATAATATCAATTATTGTTGGTTTGGTTTATTGAGTCGCGACACAGTGTCGTTCGTCAGATGTTTCTACGATTCCTGCGTCTTCGCATTCGTCGAGGAAAGTTTGTTTGCTATCGGCTCCCGCTTTCTTGGCAACCTTGGCGAGCGGGATGTTAACTTGATCAAGTAACGTGTCCAGATCTATTCCATGTTTTTTTGCAATTTTTACAAAAGTAGCATTATCAGAGATCTTTCGGGTCCGCCCCATCGAGCGTAGTTTAAGCCCATCAAGCTGCTCGCCGTCTTTCAAAGCTGCTAACGTCTTCTTCTTAATAGACATAGACCAGTTCTCTACAATCTTCGCGATGTTGAATAGCTCAGAGAGTCTAGCCGGATTATCTACGTCAGTAGGGTCGATGTCCGGCAACGTGGTATCTAGTTTCTTAGCTACGCTAATAACGAGTCCGCCTAACGCAGGACAAGTATCTTCATGTTTACAGAACCTACAGTATTGCGTTGGAGTGCATTCCTCTAGCTCAGGCGTGCCAGACTCCCACTTAGGTCTAGTAGACTCACCCGCTTTAATGACACGGCTAAGGTCTTCGACCAGAGTAGGGAGATCGTCTCGCGTAAACGTGTGATGAAGGGTCGCATTGTGTTGCGGCACGTAGAACGCGAAGACGATCTCCTGAATGTCAGAATACTTCTGGAAGGCTCCAGTCGTATAAGCTTTGGCCTGCCAGTTCTTCTCTGGCGGATCAATGATCGAGATGCCTGTTTTGTAATCAGCCATGACAGCACGGTCGCCGCCTTTGAGGATCAGGAATCGGTCACAGGTTCCCCATGTCTCAGTGCCGTCTAGGGCAACCTCAACTTGGATCTCGTTTAGCTCCTCAGCGATCTCGCCGAAGTTAGCCATGAAGTCCTGCTCCATCTTAACGATCTGCTCGTAGATCTCATGCTCTTGTTCAGTGTGGAGAGCAGAAGGATCAAAGACTTCGAGAGCCTCGTGAATTCTGGTCCCCATCTCGGCAGCAGCCGAAGTGCCGTCGCGGCCCTGATACGCAGCACAAGCGGCTACATACTTCAGGCTAGATGGCGAGAACTCTGCGTGGCCCCTGCTTTGGTGGTCTGGTTGATTACTCATATGTATCAACTGTTTTTCATTTTTAGCATCTGGTCTGCTATCCCCCACGCAATATCGACTAGGTCTCTTTGATCGTATGCACAATCGAGATCCCTGTAGTGAAGTTTGGCCAAAAGGCCAATTAAAGCCTGACCAGCGTAATAATCCAGCAAAGTCATACTTTCCTCATCATCGAGAGCGAAACGACCGTGAGGCTTATGTTTTTCTTTGTTTTCCATAATTTTACTTTTTTCTACGTTTCTTTTTGTTTGTTTGGTTTCCTTTAGCATACTTACCTGTATAGAGGTGTTTGGCTTCAGAGGATGTAATTCGGTCATTAGATGACCTAGTGTGACCTGCGTATTTTCTTAATGTATTAACGTGTTTCATTTTTTTGTTTAGAGTTTTTATAAGAAGTCGCACATTGTTAATTTCTTTTTAACAGCTCGGCGATCAAGTTCTTTATCGGGGACAACGCCCCCAAAGCGTCGGAAAGATTTAAGAGCCGCTTTAATCCACAAGCTATTTTTCTTTTGAGCCTCCCAATTTTTTATGGCGGACTCCCAATCAGCGTTTCTTTTAAACGCCCTTAATCCAGCAGTCTCAGCTCCGCTATCTATATTTGCGTATCCCGTTATTTTCATTATATTTCAGTTTTAGTGGTTGATTTGAAGTGAGCTGGAGAAGTTACTCAATACGTCTTTAGCGTAAGGAGTAGCGTGCCAGTAACCGACTTTGTTTTTGACGCCGTTCTCCACCTCGACTCTGAGTTCCTGTCGGGTCAGGTTTAGTTTTTGCAACGCGACCATCGCCCCATAAATCTTAGCGCGGGAGGACTTGAATGCTCGGCCTACTTCTCCCGTATCAACGCCGTCCTTAGATGCGATATACGCGAGCATCGAAACACGATCTGTTTGAGTGATCCCAGCTTCCAGCAGGTGTGCTACGGACACCGCTATATTTTTTAATTGTGTCATGATTATTTTTCGACTCGGCTTAGAATGTCATCGACTTTCTCCTTTAACTTGTCCCGCTTACTAACAGTCCGACTGATCGCTTTACTAAGCATATCAATCTCGTGACGAAGCAACTTAACTTTCATCTGTTCTTTCGTGGTTAGGTATTTCTCTGTTTTCATTGGTGTAGAGTATTTAAGTTATCTGACTTTTGCTCAACAACACGCATAACGTGTTCTTCTATCGAATCGCTTGCAACCAGAATCTTCTGGATGGCATCACTTTTTGCTCCGTTGCGGTGGATGCGACCTAACGCTTGCAGGTGATCCTTGACGTTAAAGGTAGGTGAGATCAACGAGATCCGTTGGCGGTTACCGTTGATGTCGTGTAACGAGATTCCTGTTCCGCCAGCAGCAGTATTAATAACGAGAACGTGTTCTTCGTCCCTTTGAAAAGCGTCAATGACTTCTTGCCTGTCCTCAACTTTCTGGCCTCCCTTAATGCACATACATTCTAGTAACTCACAGAGGGTATCTACGGTATCTGTAAAATTAACGAACAACACAACGCTATGGCCTTGCTCGACGTAATCCTTAGCCATGTCCGCCATGTCCTTAGCCTTGAGTGACTCCGCTAGCTGGCGTGCGCGTAACAGGTTAACGAGAACCCAATCGCTATCTTCTACAGTTCCGTTCTCTAGAAGACTAGTGATGATCTCTGGAGTGATGCCGAGATCTTTATAAGCCTTAGCGATTTTAGCAGCGGAACCAAAGGCTATAGGCTCGATGAAGACTCGGTTCTCTTTAAAGGAATCGGGAAAGTCGTCCACCGTGAGACGCTTAACATTCTTGTTATACATGACCTTATTGAGATCACTGAGTTTGGTCTTACGTCGTAACTCCCATGCGTTCCATTGGTTCTGACTACATCCAAATTGCATCATCCAACTGAACCAACTCTTGAGACCGTCTGATGCTTTGTTAAGATTATGTAGCCCTAATGCGTAACCGATTGGTCTCATCTCAGTAGGGTCTTCTGCGGCGGTAGCGGACATCGCGTGGACTGAGTAGCCTTGCGTAACGAGTGATACTAACAACTGCGCGTTCTGCGTGTATGGTCCCTTACATTTATGGACCTCATCTACCAGCACCAACGTATCGGACGGTAGGTTCCACGTCATGATCTTCTTGCCGCGCTTAGACATCCACTCTGTTTTACCAGTCCTGATCTTCTCGTAGTTAAGAACGAAGAGCGGTTCTATACCAGTCTCTTTAAGCTCCCGCTCCCATGATGGAATCACTGCCTTCGGGCATAGGACCGCAACGGGTCTTTTTAAGACCTTAGCTAGATGGGCCGCTACTACCGTCTTACCAGTCCCGACATGGCTCGTGTCGAGGGAGTTTAAACCTAACTTATGTTTCGCTAAAAAGAAGTCGAACGCCTCTTGCTGTTTTGGATATAGTGTCTTCATTTATTGTCTATACACAGACAAATAATTGAGACGACTTACTATGTCCAGAAAAAGTTCAACTTTTTCTACTACCCCAAATATAGCGAGCGATGAGGTAGGCGTCGATCATGCCATCGTGCGGCGTCCGGCATCGTTTATTAGCTAGCCAGTTCTCAGATGGCTCTAGCTGGTTGGCAAGATTCAGGGCGACTTCTTTAGTCCTCCCTTTAGGGACTTTGCCCAACATAACTTTCTGCCACTTGTGAACGGACACGCGCATTATGTTTTCGTAGTCGTGGGACTCAGCCATCCCAACTAACTTACCAAACGAGATCGCCATTGATCGAACCGCTTGGCTGCTCTTAGCGTGTGCGAGCGGTTCTTCTACCGCAAAAATAAAAGGTGTGTTTAAGTCCATTATCCATTGGTGGACTTTACGGATATCAATCTCTTTCTTCTTCGACATCTGAAGAGTCGGCATCCTAATCTTATCAATGAGGCTACCGTCAAATTTAGATATTGCACAAAGTCCGCCATCTAATCCGTTGTCGATTCCGACGATCATACTTCAAGAGCCTCTAAAGCGTCTTGCTCTTTTTTGGCTTCCTCTATTTTCTTTTTAGAGGATGTGTATTGTTCCGCGAGAGGTCTGTCATGACCCTCCCACTCACCACCTTTTTCAAGACGCTTCTTATAAATAGCACACATCTCAAGGTGGCTTCCTTCAATGTCTTCATCACCCGTAATCCTAGTCCCCGCATAATCCCCAACACCACACATAGGCCCACTGTAAATTTCGCGGTAGGCTACTGCGTGGTAGATGTCTACTTCCTTTAGATCCTCTTTTTTAGCGAGTGGATCTTTTTCCCCCTTGCCTTTATATCTAGTCACCACATAGAAGTAGTCACTGATCTTTGTCTTGAATATTATATCGTTCATCTCCATAACACTTAAATTAAGATTTTTCAGGACAATACAAATTGTCGCACTCACCACCAGAAACAGGATTACTACAGGTGCCACACTCACGCTCCTCACTAAGCAAAGCCTTCGCAAGAATAGAGTAGTTCACCAGATCCTCACATGCGTCGTCTACTGACTCACCTGCTACCTTCAACTCCCCGTCGTTCACGAATGATTTAATCCGCATCAGTTTATCCTGCATCCTCAACAGCAATCCTGTAACCGGATGAAGACCTAAAGACTTAGCGGTCTTAAAATTCGCAAGTGCATCGACAGTGTTCTCACCACCGCAGTAGTCAGAGTTTTTTGCCCGCATAATTTCGAGCGTTTTCTTGCACGTAGATTCGTGAAGACGGAATAGGGTTTCGGGTTTCATTTTGCTGGTATTGAATCTCCTCTGATTAGAAGGCCATCGCCCTCTGCTGGAACTAAGACCCTGATCCCTTTCGGCAGAGACTGCAAGTAGAATACTTCACGGGCCGTTGACGGCTTCACGCGATACCAAAGACCATCAGCGGTATCTACCGGAAAACGGAAATCCGCTCCGTCATCTATTCGGGTAATGAATTTGGGACTTACCTCTGGTTCACGATCTTGGAACATTGTAAGGGTATTAAATCTCGTTTCCGGTCTCCGCGTCAATCGTTTTTTTCTGCCTAATTGCGCCTCCGCCTTTGTCTGCTTTGGAGTTATTTAGGATAGAAATGTCGATCTGCATCTTACTACTTCCGCCGCCAGTCTTAGCGTTGAGTCCTAAGTTACGCCTAATGAGCTGGTCGAGTTCTGACATCTCCCGAATCGTCTTAGGTCCACGCAGCGTCTTCATCGAATCACGTAGCAATTTAATTCCGGCTGCGGCGATGTAGTGTTGGTATTTATCAGCCGGAGAGTTCTGTGCTTCTGCGATTTCGTTCAGAGTAACGTCCTCTTGTTTAGATGCACGGAACCGTTCTTCAACAATGGCTGAACTCATCGTCTCGTTAAAGTGTTCTTCAACATCCTCTTTAAGCTGGTCCTTGTCAGAATCTGGTTTCAGGTGTTCTTCTTTGATGTCCGTATTGTGGATCAGGTTGTCGAGAACCTTACCTTCTACCATGTCTCCGTTCATCTTAGCGGCGACTCCATGTTTCTTTAACCACTTACGTATTGTATTGCGGTGGACCCCAATGTGTTGACCAATCGCGCTATTACTGTAACCTTCTTTGTTAAGGCGCAAGGCTTCAGCCTCGCACTCTCTAATAGGTTTTTCAGACATCCATTAAATTATGCCTTCCGAAGCAGAAAAGCGCAAGCGCGTTCTAGAGCCGCGCATCGACCCCACTAACAAGAAAATGGACGTAGGTGGCCTGATAATCCCACCGACAAGTCTACTGACCTCTCTATTATACGGATTCGCTCACCATCCCAACGACAAGGCCAAAGAGTTTTATTTCTGGAGAGTATGCGATGAACTATGGAATAGAGAAGAACTGCCGGAGAAGATGATGGTCCGCCATCCTTGGGCAGAGCAGATGATTCGGGCTGCTATTAAGCACAAGTATCTAGCGATTGGTGGTTCCGCCAGTAGTGGTAAATCACATACGATGGCCGCATGGGGTATCGTCCAATGGCTCTGCCAGCCACGAGACACACTCGTCCTGATGACCTCTACCACCTTACGGGAAGCACGAAAAAGGATTTGGGGTTCAGTCATGTCTTTGTTGTCCGTGATCGATGGTGCGCCAATCAAGATACGGGATTCAATCGGAAACGCCGCTTACGTCGATGAAAACGGCACGCTTATCGAACGGGCTGGATTATCACTTATCGCGGCGGAGAAATCTAAAACACGCGAGGCAATAGGTAAGTTTATTGGTATCAAGCAGAAGCGGGTAATTATGATTGGTGATGAACTTTCAGAACTTTCTGAAAGTATATTGCAGGCTGGCCTGACCAACTTATCGAAGAACCCCTTCTTCCAGATGATTGGCATGTCCAACCCGAACAGCCGATTCGACGCTTTCGGCGTATGGTCAGAGCCAAAGAAAGGCTGGGAGTCCATAGATACACAGACCGCTGACAGGTGGACCACGAAATGGAAAGGCCACTACCTCCGACTCGATGGGGAGCGCAGCCCTAATATTACGTTAGGAGAAGTTAAGTTTCCTTGGCTACCGACCGCTGAGAAGCTGGCAGAAGACAGGGCGTTATTGGGGCCGGAATCTAGAGGATACATGCGAATGGTCCGAGCCGTTTTCTTTGATAGCGACGAAACAACCGGAATCTATTCAGAAGCAGAGCTTATCAAAGGAGGTGCGATGGGCGAAGTCGATTGGGCAGAGAAGCCGACCGTCGTTGCCGGAATCGATCCGGCGTTCACGAACGGCGGTGATAGGACTATTATGTATACCGCTGAAGTTGGCTACGCTCGTAACGGCCAATACGTCTGCAAGTTAGGAGAAGCCATACACCTCAATGATGATGCCACAAACAAAGCGGTTCCCCGCACCTACCAGATTGTCCACCAGATTATCGATCACTGCAAACGTAGGAATATCTCTGCTAACAATGTGGCTCTCGACTCGACCGGAGCAGGTGCGCCCTTCTGCGACGTTCTGGCTGGCGAGTGGGAGAGTTCGTTCATGCGCGTTACCTTTGGCGGAAAAGCTTCCGACAAGAGAGTTAGTATGAACAGTCAGCTTACCGGAGCAGAACTCTACACTAATAGAGTGTCAGAACTCTGGTTCGTCGGCAAAGAACTGCTTCGGACACAGCAGATATACGGCGTAGCTGCGGATTTAGCTAAGGAAATGTGCGCCAGAAACTATGATATGACTAAAGGGACAGGCACGCTCAGAGTGAAAATTGAATCAAAACCGGAGTTCAAGGCTCGGTTTGGCCGTAGTCCTGACTTAGCTGATGCTGCGTTCCTTGCTCTCGATTGCGCTCGCCAGCGTATGGGACTCGTGGCCATCGACCCACCGAATGACAATAAGGATGCGGGATTCAGGAAACAGGTTTCGATTAAGAGTCTTAGTGGCGCTCTCAATAATCCCGATACCAGCTTACTCAGCTAAAAAACTTTTTCAAAACCTCTTTGGTATTTATCTATTACTAGATAAATACCAAGAGTATATAGAGAAAGTTTTTTACCGAAATCCCGAAGATTGACACTTTTCCCTAAAACCTGTATCTTCTGCCTGTGGCGAATAAGCGTTTCAAGAGGCTACCGTCTGGCCGTATCCAATATCATGGCGAGACCTTTGCGGGCTTTAATAAGCCGAAGCGTGCGCCAAAGGGATCTAAAAAGAAGTTCGTCGTATTAGGTAAAGAAGGCGACAAAATCAAAAAAGTCGGTTTTGGTCATCGCGATTATAGTGACTTCACAAAACACAAGAATCCCAAACGTCGGGCGAACTTCAGAGCCAGACATAACTGCAAAACTGCAAAGGACAAAACAACCGCACGCTATTGGGCCTGCAAAAAACTTTGGTAATTATGGCGGATAAAGATAAATATTATAAAGATGCTGCGGCTAAAGATGCCGAAGCGAAGGGTATATTAACCAGTTCCCGTATAACTTCTCAAGGTCAAAGAGGTAAGTTAAGTAGCATCTTGGCTGGTAGAACCAAGGCTTTTGAAGAGCGGAGAAAAAAAAGTGAAGAAGAGGACGCCGCGAGGAAAGCACGCCTTAAACAATATGAGGAACCCGAGGAACCCCTTGACTCATATGATGAAGCTGAAGCTCAGTTAGACGCAGCTTTTGACGCGTCAGCCGCCCGCGACAAAAAACTTGAAATAGATAAAAAAACAGGTATCGCCTCCGAGCTTAAAGACTTGTCGAAGCGGGGGGCTTTGACCTCCGACCTCCTAAAAAGTTCTCGAAAAAAAGCAATAGATGCTGGTGTATCTGAAGATCAGTTTAACACTTTCTTAGAAAAGAATAGGATCCGTGAGCGTGGTTCCCCTTTTTCTTTTAAGAAGGCTAAGACCGGAACAGGATTGTTTGACCAACCAGCACCAGACCCCACAGCAGCCGCAGCCGCAGCTCAAAACGTCATGTATCAAAGAGAGTTTGGGACTGAACCTAACGCTGCGTTGAAAGCGATGCAAGACCCTAATTACGTGACAGGGAGTGGGTCGTCTCTCCTGCAACCATCTCGTCCTATCGGACCTGCTAGTGGGAAGTTTCGTAGGGCGTCCGGTCGCCTGACCGGAGCTGCCGCGCAAAGAATGGCTTTATTAGGTGAGGTGGCCCGTATGAACGAGCCTTCTATCGACACACCCGCTTTACGAAAAAGTAGGATGGATTCACGAATGTTAGCCGCTGAAGAAGCTAATAAGCAAAACAGAATCGTGTCAGGTTCTAAAAATATGTTTAACGCAATGGGCATGGAAGAACCAAAATCGAACGACTCGATCCAGCAGCCTAAAAAGGCAGAGCAATCTGAGACCCAGAAAAGGGAACAGGCTCGACTTAAAAGAATAGCCGATTTCGGCAAGTCCTACAGATTAAAGTAATATGGCCATCGACTATAATCAAGACATCGCACCACTACGCCAGCAGTATTTTCCAATGCTGATGGGAGAGAGAGGTTTCGACCAAGCGATGAAGTATCGTCAGGAAGTCATCATGCCGATGCAGGCGCATACGATGAAGATGCAGCAGCAAGCGATGGCTTTGAAACAACAAGAGTTAGCTTTCAAACAACAGAAGTTTCAGCTCCGAAGAGCGCGTAAAACAGCGCGTCGTGAAAATGAGGCACTAGAAAAGATTCCAGAAGTAATCGAAAGTATATCGAATATTTCTAATGATCCCTCTAAAGATAATTTTGCACAACAAAGAGATTTATCGCAGTTACAGCTAAAGTATGCCTCTGTATCACAATACTCCCCTTTGGTTACCAACTTGTTTAACTCGGCTACTCGCTCCATTGATAACCAGAGTAAGATGCGCGAACGTGACGCTGGTAAAATTTATCAGGCAGCGGTCTCAGGAGTTTCTCCTGAAAAAATAGCGCAGCTTGCTAATCTTGATGGGTATGTATCCTCTTCAGATGAGATATCTTTGGAAATAGCGAAAGCAGTTAAAGAGAAAGGCTACGCCAAAACACAAAAAGAGCTTTCTGATTTCCAATTTGAGCAGCAAAAAGAATACCTAAAGGCTCAACAAAGTGAGGCTGAGTCTATCCTTAAAAATGTCATCGACATGTCCCCTGCTGAGGTCGCTAATGACTTGACTGCTGGAGGCACTTTATCAGCAGCGGGGATTGAAGCTATGAATTCTGCTGATAAGATTAGTAATCAAGAACTTACATTCGGTGATATAGAACGCAGCCAGTTAGAAACGAGCTATTTACAACTACTCCCGCCGCAAGATCGGATGCGGATTGAGTCAAGTGGTTCTCTAAGTCGAGCTAATTTCCCCGATAAAGATCTATACCGTGCTGTTTTAAGGAGAGCTTCTTCTATGGCCAACCCTGTTTTAGCTTCAAGGACAACAGAACAAAAACCTAGTCTTTCCAGTAAATTCATTCCTGACTCTGCCCGATAATCTAACTACTATCATCAACTACATCCCAAACCTCTTCAGCTATGTCTGATTTGCCACTAACCGAATTTGAAAAGAGTCTCTTTGAAGAGACTGAAGCCCCGAAACAAATTAAATCATTTTCTGAATGGTCTACTCAAAACGATGTAGCTGATGATGATCCGCAAAGCTTTCTAAGCTACGCGGACTTTATGCGTGAGTCGTTAGGCGATTCCTATGACGCTAAGTCTGAAGCTGAAATTCAGATGGGTTTACGTCAAGGACTCTCCACGATATCGGGGATGGATGAAGATACTATTGAGAAGACTCTCGCTCCTAAAGGAGCTGATATGCAGAGTAAGATGAACGTAGTCTTCTCTAGTCTTTCAGGTGACGATCCGGACCGTCAGGTGATATTAGATTACATGGCTGGTGAGGAAGTCATCGCGGAGCAAGGAGACGTAACGGAAGAGTATAAGGGGAAAGTTGCTTCCTTGATGTTTGAAGCTGAGGAGATTGTCGAAAGACGTTTTAATGAGACTAAAGAAGATCTCGTTAACACAAATCAACTTCCTTTTGCTTATGTGATGGATGAAGACGGTAATCAAAAGCTTTTGATTAGTGATACTGTAAGTGAGATGTCTCTCGCCAAAGCAGTGAAAGCTTCGCAGCTTGGAGATGTTTCGTATGAGAATGTTTCAGAAATCGAATCCCAACTTCGTCCTATTCCAGATACTGGTGTGTCTGTTTATCAGTTCAAGAAACTGAGTGAGATCTCAAAGAGTATTGAAGAGTTATCTCAGGATGACGCCTTTGTTTCTGAGCATATTGCTGGACACGCACGTCAACTAGCTCGTGAGGACGACTCAGCGGCAGAGTCTGTAAGTAAGACTATAGGTCGAGGTGTGTCAGATCTGTTAGCTGGTATAGGAGTTGCTGACGATGAAGTAGATGCTCGGCGAAAAAGAGTGTGGTTGGCTAGCCATAGTAGTTTTGATTCGGCTGTTGAATATATCACAGAGCAGTTGAACGACAGCGGGGCTAATTACAAGCCTTCAGATGTTCGTGACGCTTATGAAGCTTTAGTGGTAAGCTCCGGTTTTGCTGGTGGTTCTTTCGCACTCAGGCAAGACGCGACAGAAGCAGGGCAAAATTTAAGAAACACAAAGCTTGGGCCACAAATCAACCCCGCAGTTTTTGTTAATGATGAGCTTTTCGCAAAGACCTTAGCAGCCCACCCTGAATTATCTGAAGAGACTAAGAAAAGATTCATAGAGGCTCAGGACGAGATTCTTGCTGATCAATTCGGTAACTACAATAAAGTTCTTGAAGATTCTAGTTACGCTGATGAGTGGTCTGAAGCTCTCTTGGCTGGCCGTCAGGAAGGTAAAGGAGACGCCACTATTCTTAAAGAGTTCACCGCTAATGAAGAAGTATTTAGCGAGGTGGCTGCTAGAGCTAAGGGCATCGCAGCTTCTGTATGGGATGCTGTATCGAGTCTAGTTTATCTAGCCCCTACAGTATTTGGCTCTGATTGGGGTAAGGAAGGTCTTGTTGAGATGAGTAAGCAGCAAGCTAATCGTCGGCAAGTTGCCGCTATGTTTGGTGCTGAGTATGGCGTCGGACAAGATGTCATGGAAGCCGTGGCTCCAATGATTGTTGATATTGGTGCTACCTTTTTACTTTCTACAGCTACCGCAGGAGCTGGTGGCGTGGCATACTTAACTGCTAAGTCAGGAGCTAAGTTAACCGCTAAGGGTATGGTTAAGGGTATGACCAGTAATATGCTTAGAGCTACTGGTGATGTAGCTTTAAAAAAGGTAGCTGACAGAGCTGTTAAACTGGATCTTATAAAAGAAGTAGCCGAATCAGGCGCAGGAACAGCGGCAAGAGAGAAGACTATTGAAGCCTTGGAAGCTTATAATAGTGTAGTCGCAAGGAAAATGGGTTTAGCTGTAGGAACATTCGTCCCCGCAGCATCTCGTTCAACTGCCATGAGTTACGGGACGCTGTATACCCAACTTAAAGAAAGCAACCCTGACCTTCCCGAAGAAGACATTCACGACAGAGCCTTAGGTTTTGCTATGACTACGGGTGCTGTAACTGGTTTAATCACCTCTGCGTTTAGTGCAATCGGTAGAGGTGGTGTTGAAGACGCTTTATTAAAAGGTATGAGCTTCAAAGAAGCTAAAGAAGTTTTAGAAGCTGTTGCTAACACTGGAGCTATTACTAATAAAGCTATGTCAGGTGCGATGAAGACTGTCTTAGCAGATTCTCTTAAAAAGCACAGCGCACAGTTCTTACGCACTAGTGGTAAAATTGCAAAGAACGCCGTTGACGAAGGTCTAGAAGAAGGTCTTGACCAGCTTGTATCCTCGTTCGTTGAAGATGTAGCTCTTAACAAAGACACACCTATTCTTGAGAGGTGGCAGCAGACTATGCACGCCGCTATGGTTGGTGGTATCTTAGGTGCAGGAGTCCCAACAGTTCAAGCGGCTGCTCGAAAACTCAAAGTTACCCCAATGGACGTAGCCGACCAGAGCGCACGTCTTAGAGGTCAATTCTACCAAGATGTTGCAGACAACTTAACAAAGAATGGGAGTCCAACAACTGCCAATGAAGTCCTACGACAGATTGGAGAGCGGAAAAGAACTAAGATTCAACCCCCTCCTTTACCGACAGAGACAACAGAAGAGGACCAAACCATACTTAATGACCAAGCTGCGCTGAGTGAAGTGGAGCAAGAAAGGATTGCTGAAGCACAAGCATTAGAAGAATTAGAGAATGCTGAAGTTAGGGATGAAGAAAAGATCGCTACCAAGCAAGCATTGCTGGCAGATCTAGATAACAGGATAGCTGAACTTACAGATAAAACCCAACCTAAAGCTCCAGTCGAGATTAAGTTGGAATCAGCAGAAGACTTAGCCCAAGATTCTGTATCAGGGTCGCAGACTACCGCAGGTGCAACTCTCTTAGAGAAGATCGCAGATGTCAGTAGAGCTGAAGTAAACTTCCATTTTGGTAACGTAAAGAATAAGAAAGCTAAAAAGTTTTCAGCAGAGTTCGTAGAAGCTTCTGTCCTTAACACCGAACATATTGGAGTCGTCGCAGACAAAGGTTCTCCTCTGTCATTAGAACAAGGAAAAGAAGCTCAGGCGGGAGTCGATATTGATTTCACTGATCTCCAACGCACTCTCGCTACTGTAAAAGTAGGGCCAGACTCTGAGAATGTTTTAGAAACATTAAATCAGAAAGTCACGACCCACAATGCAGATTATCGAAGTGGTGATTTCACAAGCTCCAAGAGCTACGCTAGGCGGAAGTCTAGTAACACGCTTGAGTTTGATGACGTCCCTGTCAAAGAAGATCTAGCCCCCTTTGTCCAGAAGAAGGTTGTTGAATCAGCGAGTCTAGGTTACCCAGTCAATTTAACTACTTCTGACACACACGGTATCCCGATTCCTGAAGATGTGGACCCGCTTGCTCTTAGTGATTACGTCGCTTCTTCAGTTTACACAATTTACCCTACGGTCGCAGTAAAGAAACCTGCCTCAGGTTCCAGCTTTGAAAGTGTGTCCGTGCGGACACGGTTCAATCCACAGACAGGGAAGATCGAGACTGGTAAAGTTACTGGGTTCGTTGATGAGTATGGCATCGGTCAGTTCGATAACGACCCTGTCGTTGTGGCTGAGATGCTTAGGGCCAGAGTCCCTGTCTTTGTTCCGAAAGGGTTTTCTAATGTTAACCCTTCAATTCTTCTTGATGAGAATAATTATGTAAAGGATGTCATAGGATTAACAGCGGACGGAGCAGCTCTTGAATCTAAGGTTACTCCTGTTGAAGCCCCGCCGAAGTATTACTACAATAATGCAAAGACTACTATATTGGATAGCATCCCATTCAAAGCAGTTGATCTCCCTACTGGAGTTAAGAAGTTCGACGTTGAGAATGGTGCAACTACGGAGGAAGACTTTAGTAGTGTAACGGAAATCAAAAGATTCATAACTTCATTCAGCAAGGAGTTGGATAAGACTGGAGAAGAGCGGAATGTTGAAGCTCATTCTCGTATGGAGCCTCTCACCGACCCTTCCGACTCGGATGCTCAGAAACAAGCTATGGATGCTGCTCGCCAGCAGTTTATATTTAACGCAAGGATGTTTGAGTTGAAGCAGGACATTCTTCAAGACCCTACCGATAAAGTTGGTAAACTTCTTAACCGGATGGACCTCAAAGTAGATGCGGCCGCTAGCCGACTCTTACCCTTAATCTCTATTGATAAGGCGGGAGAATATAGCAGCAGCAAGATTCTCGAAGTGTTCATAGAGCAGAATGTTGAGAATAACCCCGCACTAAGTGGGACTGCACCTCCAACATTTACATCGGTTTTATCTAAAGCTGCGGATAACTTTAAGGCTCAAAAAGACTACGTATCACGAAAGTATAGAGACGTAGCTGCACTGACATTACCGCAAGACGGAGACCTCGATACCGATTCCAGAAGGTCTGATGATTACTTCAGTAATTTTGGGAGAGAGCCAGACGGCACACTTGCAGAGCCTGAAGTCATTGCTAACGTGATGTCTAGTTCTATTGATAATGCTATTGATGCTATCAATAAAGACCAGACCCTACGTCGATCTGTTGATGAGTTCGTTTTGAACAATGTGTTTGATGGTTCAAACGAGGTAGCAGAAGTCGTCAAAAGCCTCAGCCCCAAAGATCTTTTTGGGGTCATGTCGTCATGGATGGTTTCCAGTAACGGTCGGGTTCGTAAGTCAGTTAATAGTTTTGTATCAGGGTTAGAATCGGGATCTTCCAGAGGTATCGATCTTAGGAACGCCCTTATCGTTTCACGATTTGCTGGTCGGCCTAGAGGAGTTAGTCAAATAAACAAACCCGCCGTTGAAGAGTTCCAGTCATTGTTTGCTGAGATTACGGGAGATACTATAGGCTCGACGGAGGCATTAAATACTATGGTCGCCATTGATGGCGCACTCCGAACTCGCCTTTCTGTTTCTCTGTTATCGGAAGCTCAGAGACGTGGCATCGCGCAAGCGAACGACGTTGTTATTGCAGACCTTGGATTGGAAAGTGGAAACTCAGACAGTGTTGTATCTGCTCTTGGAAAGATTGCGAAGTCAGATAAAAACCCGAACCATAAGCTATTTGCTAAACTGTTGTTAGAGGATCAAGCATTCATCAAGAATGTTAAGTTTGTGATCGGGCAAGGCGATACCAACATTGCTGGTAAATACGTTAAGTCTATTGACGGAGACCATATTGTTTTCATTAACAAAGCAACTGGCAATGGTCGCGGTCTTGTAAACACTTTACTTGAAGAATACGCACATGCTGTTGTCTCTGATACGATTGCAGAGACAGGAAGGCCGTTGAACACAACGCAGAAAGCCGCGAAGAAAAGACTAGTCACCTTATTTAATAAGGTGAACGAAGCCTACGATAGGCAAGTGTCCGCGACAGGGAAACGTAATCCAGTTATTCAGGTTGGACTCGCTAACCTCGACGAGTTTGTAGCTCACTTCTTCTTGTCTCCTGATTTCCAGAGTTACGTTAAGACGTTGACTGGTCCTCGCACTAAGGTGTTTGATCGCACGCTTAACTCGATGGTTTCTATGTTCCGTGGTGTAAACACCAACGAACTCAATCAATATGTTAAGTCCTTCAAAGATGTTTTGGATCTAGGGAAGAACACACGCAGATCAACAACTACTAACGCGAAAGCATTAGGATCTTCTATTGTTAACGACGCGCTGTTTAGTGCGCCTGTAGAAGAAGACGTACAGGTAGAGGAGGAAGCCCCTATAGAAGTTCAGCCTGAAGCATTCCCAGAAGACTTCTTTGACCGCTTATCCGCGGACCAGCAATCTGACGCACAGAGCGTTAAAGATTTCATCCGCTCTCTTATCCCTCCTTCGATAAACATTAAGACAAAGATTGAGGGTATGGGTGGTAGCCTCGCTGCTGTTAGTAAGGATGAATCTACAATCTTTATTAACCCAATCGCACTAGCTGCTAAAGTTAAGAACAATAGTTATTTAGCTGCACGGGGTATAATTGGTGTGTCGATCAATGAAGAGCTTGCACACACCGCGAGCTTCAATGGACTGACACAAGCTGAGGTTGACGCATACGTAGAAAGTTTAAGCGATACTGATTACATCGACATCCTCGCAGAGTATACATCCAACACTAAGGACGAGTCATTTGCCAAAGAATTTCACGACGGTTTAAAATCTGAAGATCCAGAAGTCGTTCTCCAAACCAAACGGATTCTCGCTGAAGAGAAACTTAGAATGTATCTTCAGAAAGCAACTCGTGGTTTCACTACTGAAGAGGATACTCGTTTCTGGAAGAGCAATCCTTCCTTACTCGCAATACTAAAAAGATACTTTGCGGCAGCTATCCGTCGATTTGCTGCCAACCGTAGGCCACTAGGGGGTGCTGGTGGTGTGGCTCTGAATAAGATGATCAACGAGATGCGGGCTATCCAATCAGGTTTCGTCCGCCAGCCCAACATAAAATCTTTTGATGTAGATAATCCTGATGCAAACTTCTCGTTCTACGCTAGCCCTGAAGATAAAAATATAGATGATGAGATCCTCAGAGCAGCACCTGAAGGAGCCATTGAACATGTCTATCTCAGAGAGCAAGAGAAATTCAATCGGCTGCGTGAAGCTGGAGTGATTAAAGTTAGTCAGGACATTAGACAGTTTGCAGGACTAAACGTGCTGTTACACCAGCCAGACACTGCATTCGCTGGGGAAGTGACGTTAGATGGAGACACAATCGTAACAGGTAAGGGTGGTGTTTATTACCCTGTCCAGTTCTCTGATCAAGGTTACTTCTGGGCTTCGACTAGATCTAAAGCTAAGGAGATGGAGGCCGCTCTTAATAAGATTTCTGCCAAGAACAATGGTAAGATCTTGATGGCTTTGACATCTGCTGATGTTACTAAGATGTTCTCGTCAACAACGATGGCTGTAGGATCTATAAACTTCTTCCGAAAGCTCACAGATAACCCACGTTTCTATGGTTTAAATAAAGAAACTCTTAACAAGATACTTGTTAAAGCAGCTAATAAAGCTGAACACACGACGAATAGTGGGGCTGTAAAGAGATTATCAAGGCGTCTTAAAATCAAAGATGGACTCGATCAGAATATCAGAAACCTTCGGGAGCTTCTTGGGCCAGACGACTCAGTCTTCCCTGTCAGAAAAGATTTCGTGTCGGAGTTAGCTCTTGGTGTATCTGACACTCTTAGTTCTCCATCGAAAGATATGATTAAATTGATGTCGGATGAAGATAAGAAGAAAGAGGAGACTAAACAAATCCAAGCTTTCCGAATTGCTTCGATCCTAGCAGGTAGTAACGACTACGTTTCAAAAACTCTTAAAGATCGTAAACTTAGTAGACCCGCTATCTTACAGGGGCTGGGTGATATGTTCACTGAACCTTTCATCAAGACTTTCCAGCAATTGGACAGGAAGACTGGAAACATTTATGCCGTCTTAGAAATTGACGGTGAGGTGGAAGCGGTTCCTGCACCTGAGCATGAGAGCTACCCATTCACTATCGTAAGTAAAGAGAAAGGTGTTACACCTAAGATTAATGTTCTCAGTAAGTCTTACAAGTGGAACGAAGTATCTCACGATATTGATACAGATAAACCTGTTCCACAGAGCAAGCTTGATAGCTATTTCCCACCATCTAGTGGAGTTTCTAATACTAGCTTGAAGTTTGTTGAGCCGAATGAAGCCGCTGAGAGTAACTCTTTACCGTTACAGTTCGCTGCGCCTTCAGATCCTAACCCTCTTCAATCTGATCTTAATCTCAACCCAGTTGTTGATCTACTTGAGATGCCGATGCTTGAGATAGGCGGTAAAGGTCCAGAGAACAGGCTACTGAATTGGTTGAACAAGTTAGTAACAGGCGAGATCAGTGAACCTTTCCGGCGATTAATTGAGAACAGATCATTCTACCGCAAGGCGGCAGAAGATAATATGACTAAGTTCAAGAGGAAGATGGACCGTCTGATCGTAGAGACTTACGGAAGTTATGATAACGCCCCAATGGATCTTATTGCCAAAGCACAAGGATACCGATCCGACTCACTCGTTTCTGAAGAACGTCTTGGTCTTATCGATAAGGCGTATGACGAGAAGCTTGACGAGATAGCCTCACGTAGGTCTTCGGGTGTAATCACAACCGACGAAGCAAAAGCAGAACGAGAAGCTGCAAAAGAAGGTAAGAACAATATCATTGGTAAGGCGTATGACGAGGCAGTAAAGATTGCTGAGGAAGAAAGAAACAAAGCATTGCGAGACCTCGCCGCAGCATCACCAGATCTCGCTTCGTTCATTATTGAGATTCGTCAGAACCACATCATACCAATCCAGAAAAAGCTGGTTGAGATGGGACTCAATGATGATGTTTCTATAAAGGTTTCCAGAACTGGAGAGGTCTACCTAACTAGGGCTTACCGTATGTTCACCGACTCAAACTATCTTGAGATGGTTAAAGAGGATGCTAGTTATGCTGATGTTAGAGAAGCTGCGATGGATTTCTTTGAGGGTCAGTTTATCCGCGACACTGCTGACAAAATCAAAAAGGATGCTGATGAGAATAAGAAGCCGATGACCTATCAAGAAGCCAAGCAACTTGCTAGGCGTGAACTTGATAAGCTGAATCTCCAGAACCCTCACTACTCTTACAGGCAACAGACTCTGGATGCGTTCTTATCCCAATACGATTCAAAGGCTAAAACCAAAGGGCAGTCACCGTCAGGCTTTAAGATGATGGTTGATAACTTCAAGAAGAGATCTGACCTACCTAAACCTATCAGAGATCTTCTCGGAGAGTATGGAGCAGAAACTGGAACAGACTTAATATTACGGACCTACTCTACTGTTGCTAATATTGCAGCTCAGAAGTCTTTCCTTGAGCAACTTAAAATACAAGGGCAGAGAGAAGGTTTACTCATCAGTGCTGAAACTAAGTTTGCTACAGATGAGAGCCGCAAGAAGTATGCAGGTTGGGAGTCAATAAGAGCGGGTCAGACAGACGGGGCTAACGACCCGATGACTGATATGTATGTTCACCCAGAGTTTAAAGAAGCTTTGCAGCAAACTCTTAACAATTCTTACATTCAAGAATACGCTGGAACTTCAGAGCGTTTAGTTAACGGAGCGTTTACTTTAGCCTCTAAACTTAGCGGTAAAGCGATGGCTGCTAAGACGTTGGGTAGCGTTGGTTTCTACTTCCGTAACGCCATCGGTAACTTCATCTTCGGAACCTCACAAGGCTTCTTCAGGTATGACCAGATGTTCACTAGCATGGGCGGGGCATCCTTCAAAGCTCTGTTCGGGAAAGACGGTGAGATCGATCCGGTTGTTACTGAGATGATTGGTCTTGGAGTTATGGGAGACGAACTTCGTGCAGGGGTCATGAGAGATCTCCTCAACGGAAAACAGAATCCCGACGGTATCCAGAAAGAGCTTGAAGGGCTGATGGAAAAGTCAAAGCTTAACAAGCCTAAGAAAGTTCTAGCTGCTATCGAGAAGAAAGCTCAAGACCTGTCCGCCGCTCTAGATGCTGCTTACAAAGCAGTGTATTACCAACATGAGTTGGGGTATATTGAGAGGGCTGCGGCACAGAATCCTGAAGGCAAGTTCGGCCAGATGTCTCCGATGCAGCGTAAGCGTGAAGCCGCGAGGAAAGTTCTCATGACGGCACAGTCTTACAGCCAAGCACCTCCACTCATCACAGACATAACCAAGTCGCCACTTGGATTGATGTTTGCGCCGTTCCTCCGATTCAAGGCTGAGATGTTCCGTATTCCTTTCAACACTTATAAGCTAGGTTTAGAGGAATTCCGTAGTGGAGATCCGGTCATGCGTCAGAGGGGAATCCTTCGGATGTCTTCAATGACGTTCGTGTTAGCTGGTCTTTCTTCTGCGGTCCCTATGATTGCAGCAGCGATGACAGGAATAGGAGACGATGAACACGAGGACGAGGCCATGCGAGCAGGTATCCCAGAATATCTTCGCGGGCATACATTCTACTACTTCACGTTAGGTGGAAAGCTGACTTCATTCGATGCCACTTACCTTAACCCATTTGCAGGGACCGTCGATCCGGTTCTCCGCTCTATGGAAAAGATCAGGGCCGGAGAATACAGTGAGGCGGGGGCCGCTTTCGCTTTAGGGTATGTTAAAGATCAGTTCTTAGATACTCAGATCTTAGCCGGAACCGCGATCAACGCAGCTAACAACACTAACCAATCCACTGGCAAACCTATTTGGAACAAAGGAGTAGATGATCCAATCGATGTTGCTTACAAGCTCTTTGAATTCATAGCCAGCGAAGCTTACGCGCCTCGCATTGGTAAGGACTTCGTAAAAGGACTTGAGACTCAATCACTCTCTGGAATGATGGGTGAGCTTTCCAAAGGAGTTGCTCCTGCTCGTTTCCACGAGGTTGATCTACAGCGACAGTATGAGAGGTATCTCTTGGACCATAACAAACGATTCGCTAACGTGAAGAGTGAGCTTGGTCAGCTTCGACGCAACGTCCCGATGACAGAGGAAACGGTTCGTCAGATAATCGATGATAACATCGAAGCTCGCCGTAAGATGAATTACGAACTCATGCGGATAACTAGAGGATACAATTCTTTAGGTATCGATTCTGCCAAGATCGGCAAGACTATGAAGGATCTCAACGTGGGTAAGAAGCGTATGCAGTTACTGACTTACGGTTACATGGACAAGCCGCCAACCCTTAATATCATCGAGACTTTACTCAAGCCTCAAAACAAGGACTACGGCATCGAACGAGCCAAGCAAGTTGTAAACTATATGCAGACTCAAAATCGATATATCCCAGTGCGCCCCGTCACTGAACCGGAGTAGGTTCTCGCTTGGAGAATGAGATGATAGTATTTAAGTGGGAAAAAACAGATAGGAATTTCCCACTTATTAGGTTCGATTGGTTTGGGTCTAGACACAAAAAAAAGGAGGCGGGGATTTCTCCCCACCTCCTTCGGTGCTATGTCTTCAATGAATTGCGTTCGGAAATATGATCCGCGATAACCAGTCCGGCGGGTATCGCTTAGACCAAAGCAGGTTTGGCCAGACCGATTTAGGAGCCACCACTCTTTTGTAGTAGTCCTTCCCCTTATCAGGGTTACTGGGTAACTCTTTAACTGATCCCGCAGATATGTCGGGTAGTTGAAGGACACGGTAGGATACTCTCGCTCGCTTCCGACCGAAACGGTAGTAAGACTCTGCGGCGCAAAACTGAGCGTATTCTATGGTCCATTTTAAGTTAGCAGGAGAGCGACACACCCACAGGAGGGTAGGGTCGTTTTCATCTAAGCGATTCTCAAGGGCTTTAAATGCGAGATCTCCAGCTTGTTTGAGGGTTTTTCGTAGGTCTTTATCGCAAAGCTCGCGAGCCGATACGCAGGGATCTTGGTGCAAGATAATCATGCCCGCCTCCTTTTCTTTTGATCGGCACGCTCCCGCATCTTGCGGAGGCGGCGCGATTCAGTCTTAACCATATTCGCAGTAACCACGATAAAAGCTAACGGGGCCATGAGGATCAGGCCGATGATTTGTAAATAGTCCATATCTAGAATCTACTGACTGATTGAACTAAGTCGTCGATGTCGGCGGGTTTTGCGCCTTTTATCCTGACGAACCCTTCGATCACCTCATCGTATTCGAGGTCTCCAATGTGGAAGATCTCTCCGCCGATCCAACAAAATTGGTCAGTCTCGGTCTGATCCGCGAAATGCTCGACGGCTTCCGCTTTGTCGTCAAACTCATACCATTCATTGAACGGTGATGAGCCTGACGTTGCGGCGTGGTATAGTTTGGTATCATCGGAATGATACCAGTCCGGTTTGCGGGCTTGTCTTTCGTATTTCATATCGCTGATTTCATTGCTGAGAATTTAGTCTCGACCTTCTCGGTCAGCTTGGTCTTAAACGTGGCGTTCGGATACTGCCCGCGCATCATTTTTGATAACTTCTCCGACGCTTCGTCGGCGCACCATTCTTGACAGAACCCCTCACACTGACTGTAGAGGGTGGTTGAATACTGATCACCCACCCACGCAAGCGCACGGTAGGTGATCGTTCCTTCAAACGGCGGAGATGGAGTCACCTCGACGGTGATCTCCATCGGTTTATTGCTTAACACTTTCATTGGTTTTTCTTTTATTAGTTTATTTTAGCTCAGGCTGATTCCTGATTGCCGCACCCTGATACAGGAATCAAGGTGCGGGGGTCAGGGTTCATGGTTTTCGCTTACGTTTCGTGGGTGATACTCTACCTTTCGCATGCTTCGACACGTTGTTTCGTTGTTCGCGAACGAGTCTAGTGTCGCTAGTTTTGCAGCTTTTCATTGAATTTGCGTAAAAATTACGCCTTTTGCTTTTTGATTTCATGGCAGTCGATTTGGTGGCTTGTGTTATCTGTTATCTTTTTCATGTTAGAATGTGAAGAAGAGGATTTCGAGGATCTTACGAGTGATAGTATCCAGCCCGATCCATGAGACTAGCGCGAGAGCCGGAATGTATAGGACCGACACGATTATTAAATGTTTGCGTGGAATCATTTTTAATTGGTTTTTTGGTTTTATTGTTAAGAAGGATTGATCTAATCAATCCACCTAAGCCCTCGCCCTAAGGCGAGAGCAACGGTGGAGCGACTAGCTTTCCCGATAGATCGAGGCGACTTCGCCAAATTTGTAGAGGCTTGAGTGATACCCATAATCGAGCCACAAGACTGGAAGCGATGGTTCTTCCAGCTCTTCCCAGTCGCTCGCGAATCCATCGGTGATATAAACGATTCCCTTAGCATCAGGCGCGTTTTCCTCGATCCAATCGAAAGCAGGCTTGAATGATGTCCCCCAACCGCCGTGAAGCTCGCGGTCGATAGGATCGCCAGCGTTCACTTCCTCATGATGCCGAATGATGTAATCAACGTGCAAGACGTGGATCGTCTTCGGCGCGGCATCGGTTGAAAGCGACTCGATTTGATCAAGGGCGGAAGTCACGATCTTATTATTGCTGACTAGCGAGCCGGACGTGTCAACTACTACGACAAGCTCGCCAACATTTCGGCAAGATCTTTCATCTTCTACTAGTCCGGTTCCGGAATAATGCGCGGCATCGATGCCGTCATACTCGCCTCCGGCGATCGAGGAAGAAAGCCATTGCGAGAGGTGATCTTGCCAATCGATTTTCTGGAATTCGTTGCGAGTGTTTGCAACCGCTTTTGCGAGGGCATCGCTCCCGCCGACTCCGGCGATCTTATCCATTGCATCTTGCGCGGCGTTTTGCTCGATCGTTTCGTTAACTTCCTGATCGAATTCGCCGACCGTCTCGCCTTCCTTCAATGAAGGCTCAAAGAAGTCTCCGGAATGAATGTCGGAAAGATCATCGGCCTTGCCGCCTTTGCTGTCGCTGTCGCTGTCGCTGTCGCTGTCGCTGTCGCTGTCGCTGTCGCTGTCGCTGTCGCTGTCGCTGTCGCTGTCGCTGTCGCTGTCGCCTTCTTCCGGCTCCGGCTCCGCAGTTTGAAGGAGGTAATTGTAAAGCGAAACGGCGTCATGGCCATCGCTCAAATCGCGATCAAGATAAGCTCCTTCAATGATCGGGAAGGGGACAAGGCCGACCGTCTCGCGGTTGATTTGATCGATCAGGGCATTGACTAGATAGTCAACGGCAATGTTGGCCGTCTTCCGGTCGCTAAAGTCGCGGCATCGGATCGGATGGCGGAGCATTGCGTGAAGGGCTTCATGCAATAGCAAAAAGGCCGTGAAGCCTACCGGATCGGCGGAGCGGGCTAGCTTGTCGATCCCTTCGGGATTCAGGTAGAGGGTGCGGGAATCGGTCGCGCCGTAAGGAGTTTCAGAGGTTAACTCTCGCGGCATGGATAAATAGCTTTGATACCCAAGCCCGCCGTATTGGCGGAGTCTTCTTTCAGCTTTTTTGATCAGCTCTGACAAGAGAGGCGAGAGCGTAAGGCTTTCTTTTTGCTTAGTCATTTTATTGGTTTTACTGTTAAGAGTTATTAGATCCCAAATCCGGCGAGTAATCCTTTAGCTTCGGATCGGACGACCTTTGCCTTGTCGGCATGAGACTCGCGGGCGGCGGCGTCCGGAAGGTCATCCTTCTTCGCTGCCAGCCCTTCAAGCTTAGTCGCCAAGCTAGAAAGATCCGGCAAGCCAAGCCAATTTTGCTCGCGCATGTCGGCGGCAACCGATGCGACTTTATCAAGACGTTCCTGCCGCAATCGCTTGCCGTCAACAAGCTGGTCGATCGTTTCGGTTAATTCGCTAATACACGTCCGGATCGGTTGCGCGTGCGCGTTCTTAAATTCGCTTTGCACCTTCGCATTATTAGCGCGGAGGCGGGCGGCGACTTCATCGCTCACTTGATTCAAAACGTCATTGCTGACGCCGCTATCGACTGACCGGAATTCCATATCAAAAGAGAAGTCTGCTAGGAAATCCTCGCGAGTCGGCACGTCAACTTCGGCGGCGAGATTGCCAATCTCCGCAAGGCGCGACTGGATCAAGCTGTCGTATTGATCGCCGATTTGATTCAAAAGGCGATCAAGATTTGAGCGGCGGGCGTCAAACTCTTTCTGGATCGTCTCGACTTCTCGCGCCTTAATATACGTGGCTCCGGCTATTTCATCGACGGCCAAGCCTTTCGCCAGCTTCTCTCCGGTCACGCCTTCCTTGCCTTTTCGCAAGAACGGCGTCATGCCGTTGATCAACTTAAACGCCTCCTTTACAAGCTCCGATTTGACGACCTTAACGGAAGGCGCGTTTACTTCCTTTTCATCGACGCCAGCGCGGCGGCAGATTTCAGATAGTTGCTTCGGAAGTGAGCGAGTAAGAGACGGCTTGGCAGTTGAGACTTTAGCGATCAAGATTGAATTTAATTCTTTCATGGTTTTAGTTTTATTAGGTTTAGAGATTAGAGGTTTTAGAGGTTTAGGTTTTGGAGTTTAGATTGTGCGGGATGTAATTCTAGCGGGATCCCTGCCGCCTTTGCGGCATTGAATGACCAGCTCCGCATTTCGGGATCGAGTGGCAGCAAGATCTTTTCAATGATCGGATCAAGCTTGCCACCAGCAACGGCGGCGGCGGGATCCTTTCCGGCTATGTCGATCGCTCGCCGGATCGCACAATGGGCGATTGCGTAGCGATCCTGTGGACCATTAGGAAGCGGAGCCTCTCCGATCAAGATTGACTCCATGAGCGGCAGAATCTTCTTGGCCAGCGATAAGAACGCCGTGCAAGCATCGGCGGCAGACTGGCCAACGGCGGAGGCGATCACTAGATTTTGCAAAGCGGGATCGGATGGCCAGTCGGAGGAAGCCTCCGCCTTGATCAGGCCGGACCATTCTCTTGGCTGCGGGTAAGGCTCGCCGCGCCATGGCTTCGGCGGAGCTGGACAAAAGAAATCGGCCACATCGGATCCGGCCTTGCCGCAATACGACAAGAAAGCGGCGATCGGAGAGGCTGCGGCGGCGGATCCTTCATGATCCCGCCAGCTTTTGACAGTCGGCAACCATTCAACCGACAAGGAACGGCCAACGATCGGAGCCTTTTCCGTGTTGCTGGCGGCGGCGTCTTCCTTCCGGTTGCCAGTCAGGATTACGAAAAGCTTCGGCGGCAACTCATGGCTGCCGACTCGCGGCATGCCGTCCGGAGACTTGATGCCATGAAAGAGGCATTGGATCGACTGATCCCAACTGGCAAACTCATCAAGGATGAGAAGGAAAGGATCGTCGCCGACCTTATCACGGAGCGGCAAGTCGATCGGTTTTGTGCGCCAGCTTTCACGGCTCGCGGCGTCCGGCATAAGTTGGCCGATCACTTGGGAAGGAAGCGATCCGGCGAAGTTAACGATCGAAACTCGATCGGCATTGATGCCAAGACATGCCGCAAGATCGGCGGCAATGGTAGTCTTTCCGCCTCCGGATCGGCCTAGGATCCGAAGGTAGTTGCTGGAAGCCTTTGCAGCTTTGGCGATGGTTTCAAGGGCGGCAACCGTCTTGGCGGTTGGTGTTTGGTTTGTAGTAGTTGCTTTCATAGCTCGCAACCACCAGCTGACTGGTAGCTGTGAGCTATGTCCCGCCGGAGCGGGACTAACTCTCATCCATGATTCACTGACAGAGCCGGAGCCGATCGCCTCTTATCTAGGCTGATAGCGTTCCGGATTGGCGCGGCAAGGATCCTCTCCCTCTAATATCCGCCGGACTCTTCGCTCCTTATCTGAGCTGATCGAGTCGGGGAATGGTGAGCTGATCATTGCGGTAATCATATTTTTGGAAAGGGGATCTTGTCGCCTTTCCCGCTGGTGATGGCTGGCGAGCAATTCAAAATGCTGCCCTACCGTCAGGCGATCGGGGAGGATCTTCTAGAGATCCGGAAGGATATTGACTGGCCTTCCCCTCATCCGATGGCCACTGCGAACTTTGCTTGAGACCGATCGGGCGTCACCTCGCGGTGACAGGGGAAGCCTCGTTTAAAATCGATTATCAGTCAATTACTTTTCTCCTCTTTTCTTCAATTACTTTTCCTTTTCCCTTAATCCCTTATCACTCAACCGTTTACAGTGATTCTCTGCCTCTCTCGATTTCATCACTATATAGTACATAGTTGGCGATTCGGGAAACACTGTTCAAGGAAACAGCGAATCTCGCAGGATCGCGTTTTGAAAAGAAATTGAATAGGACCAGCCAAAGGAGGTAAAACGCGTCAGATCGCATTCTGAGGCCAGCGCAAAGAACTTGAACTTTGACAAGCAAAATCGAATCTTTTTTATCTCGATCACCAGCTTTCTAGATAGGCAATTCTTTTTCTCTGATTCAGGCTACGTCGAAAAGGGTAGGTGATTCAGGAAACGGGAAACATCGAATCGGGAACCGTGTTTCAAGCTGATGCCGATCGACATCGCCTCGCCTGCTCGATCGTCCGGAGAGTGCAAGCCTGATCCCCTGACCCTGATTCCCTTATCCCTGATCCTGATCCCTCTATTAAGAAGACGCATCGTCGCACCGCGATTCGATGATAGTGATTCGTGGCTCGGGATTCGGGATACGCCACGGGTGGGGTCTGGATTTTTCTGCGTGTGCTTACATATATAATACAGTGTATAGAAAAAAATTGACGGGGGTCCAGCTTTTGATTAGAGTTGGGCATGGCCGAATACGACCCCAAAAAGAAAAAGGAATACTACCTCAAGAATCGAGAAAAGCGTCTCGACTACCAGAACGAGTATTACCAGAAGACAAAATATAGCTATTCTCGCAAAATAGAGATAAGCAAAGTCCTTGAACCGGAGCAGTATGGAACATTCAAAAAACGTGTAAGTAACTACAACAAAGAGTATTACCGCAAAAACAAAGCTAAAATCATGGCTAAACGAAATGCTGCAAAAGCGGCAGACCCCAAATAAAAACTTTCTCTATATACTCTTGGTATTTATCTAGTAATAGATAAATACCAAAGAGGTTTTGAAAAAGTTTTTTTTACGTATCTCAAAAACACAAAGAATGAAAATACCAGAAGGATGGAAATCGATAGCTGGCGCGGCGCAATACGCGCTTTCGCCAGACGATTATGTATATAATCTTAAAACAGGAAAACGTGTTAAGCGTCATTGGTGGAATTTACGAAACCATTCGTATGTCTACGACGACCACGGAGATATGAAGTGGGTTAATCACACCACACTAACCGTCGAGAGGTATGCCCTACCGGACGACGAGTATGTAGTGGTGAATGGTTATCCAGATTATAAGGTAACGCCGTACGGGGCAGTGTGGAAATATCGGAACACAGGAAAGAGATACCGGAACAACCCCTTTATAGTGGGTTCTGAGCTTAGAGGTAAGAAAGAGTATGTCCGCCTCAAAACCGAAGACGGCCGCGCCCATTGGGTCCGTATGGAGAAGATCATGGAGGAGGCTTACCCAAATGATTGACATTGCCCGCCAAATCAATATACTCGCCAAGTATGTCAAACTTAATTGACTTAGACGGCCTCGACTTAGGGAGCCTTGATGAAAAGGGTAAGCCTGTTGAAACACGTCTCAAGGATGTTAAAGCTGCTATAGGTATCTTTGCAACCTTGCTCCGCGCTGATGAGAAGTCTGCTGTTAACCGTTCTCGGATCGACAGTATGTTCGACGGCGTTGCACCTTACAACGAGTCGCAGTTAGCGGCTAGTGGTCAGGGACTCAAGACCAACTTGAACTTCGGCGAAGCGCAGCGTCTGCTAGACATCTCTCTTTCAGCCTACGTTGACCTCTACAGCTCTTTAGAGAAGCTAGTGGAGGTAAAGGCTACGACGGGCGAGAGAAGCGAGACAAAGCCAAAGGAGGACATCGTAGCGGAGGAGCTGACAAACCTCTTCCGCCGCTGGCCGGAGTTTCACTCCAGCTACCTTCGTCTCTGCACACAGTTCGTTAAGCACGGCGTCGGTATTGCCTACTTCGACTCACCAGAAGACTGGAAGTTCCGTGTCGGCGGTTTCGCAGACATCTTGATTCCACGTCAGTCAGCCGCTTCGGAGAACGGTATCGACATTGCTGTTGGCCGTCGCCAGTATCAGCTACACGAGCTATACCACTTTATTAAAAACGAGAAGGCCGCTAAGGCGGTCGGCTGGAACGTCGAAGAGGTCAAGCGAGTCATGATGGAGAACGTCAAGACCTCGGGCCGCGCCTACACGTCTGGCAACACATATTCTGATTACGAGGCGCTGCAGGCAGAGATCAAGAACAACGATCTCTACACCGGCATCCAGAACCCTACCGTTGACGTGCTGCACTACTGGGTGCGCGAGATCGACGGTAGCGTGAGTCATTACATATCCGCTGAGTCTAGTCCTAAAGATTTCCTCTACAAGAAGGTCAGTCGCTACGATACACCTGAACAGGCGTATATCTTCTTCACTTATGGGGTTGGTAGTAATGGCACTTATCATTCGATTAGAGGACTCGGCCAGCGGATCTTCTCCCACGTCCAGACGAGTAACAGGCTTCGTTGTCAGCAGATTGACGGAGCGATGTTGGCGTCGGCGGTGATGATCCAGCCAGAGAACCAACGCTCGTTGGATGAACTCAGCTTCACTTTCTATGGCGCGTATGCAGTGATGTCACCTAACGTGCGGATTGTCGAGAAGGCGATTCCGAACTTAGGAACAGCAGTCCAGCCAGCCTTGCAGGATCTGACGCAGCAGCTCTCGTTGAACACCGACACGATGTCGCCGTATGGACCGAACCAGACCTCGCCATACAAGAACCAGATGCAGGTTGTGGCGGACATGGATGTGGCTACACGGATTAGTGGTTCAACGCTAAACCTATTCTACTCAAGTTGGACTCGCCTTATGCGCGAAATGGTCCGCCGTATTGTTCAGGTCAAGCGGCCTGATGCGGCGATTAAAGATTTCTTCGACCGTTGTGAGAAGCGGGGCGTAGATAAAGAATTCATTAAGAAATTAGATGTCGCACAGACCAAAGCAGTTCGTTCCATTGGCAATGGATCGCACGCAAACAGACTCGTCTCGCTTCGCGAGCTTCAAGGAATTAGTGGCCAATTCGACGACGTTGGTCGCCGCAACCTTACTCGTGACATCGTTAGCACTCGTGTCGGTCACGACCTCGCGGATCGCTACGTTCCGGCGCAAGAAGACGACAGGCAAACGGTAGACACCAAGATTGCTTATCTTGAGAACCAGCAGTTGCAGCAAGGCCAGCCAGTTCCGGTTGTCTCTAGCGAGATGCATGGCCAGCACTTGCAGCTACACGTTCCGTTGTTGCAGCAGTTCATTCAGGCCATCAACGAAGGACAGGCTGATCCACAGCAGGTTCTTCCGGCGCTGCAGGCACTTTACCAGCACATCGCTGAGACCGCTCAATACGCTGCTGGAGATCCTGCATTGGAGGCCGTAGTATCGAACGCGAAGCAGATTCTACAGTATGCTGAAGAGGCGATCAACAACACCATGAAGGCGTTGGAAAAGATCCAGAGAGAACAACAGCAAATTTCTGAAGAAGAGGGTGGACAACCTGAAACGTCTGAGGTAGATATGAAGCTACAGAAGGCGCAAGTCGATATGCAGATTACGCAGCAGAAGGCTGAACTAGACATGGCTATCAAGCAAAGAAAGTTCGACCAAGAGCAAGCGATCCGCGATGCCGAAGCCGCCTTGAGGTTTCGTGAACAAGAATAATGCCAGCTAAAAAGAAAGCCACAGTTCCAGTAAAGCTGGAACACTGGTTCAAAGATTTAAAGTCGGTTACAAGGCTACGGGAGCTACTGGACGACCTTGCCCTGCAACAAGCAATCGCAATTTTAAAAGAGGCATCTGGCCCAACGGTTACGTCGTTGGACGCAGACCCGCAAGCGAACAGCCATAAACTGGCTTGGTATGCGGGATACAGAGACGCCTTTAATGATCTGGAGAAGCTGACTCATCGGCCCTCCACCACAAAAACTAACCAACCAGACGAATGGACGCACCTGTAGAAGCAGCCGTAGAGGCCACTGAAGCCGTAGAAGCACCAACTAATGTAGATGCTTTACCTGATGCCGCTGAACCGACTTCATTTGAAGCCTCGTTAGAAGCAGCGTTTGCTAACCTTGACCAAGCACCCGCAGAGCCGGAGCCTGTTGCAGAAGAACCACCAGCCGCAGAGCCTGAACCGGAACCAGTTGCAGAGGTTCAGGATACAGAGATACAGGATACAGATCCAATCGAAAATTTAACGGAAGACATCGGTGACGAGTGGACTCCTAAAGCGGCTAACCGATTCAAGGAACTCAAGACTGAGTTAAAGACAAACCGTTCTGAGTTGGACCAGTTGAGGCAGCAATCTAAAGAATATGAGTCAAAGATTCAAGAACTGACGGGACTTGCTGAGAACAAGGACGTTGAGCAGCTACAAGAGACGCTCGCTCAATACGAGCAGGAGAAAGCCCTAACTAATCTGGAGCAGACCCAAGCGTATCAGCAGGCGGTATCGCAGCCGTTGGAAGCTCTTGTTGAGCAGGCAGACCAGATTGCTGACAAATACGAGGTAGATTCTGATGCTTTGATTGATGTGTTGTCGTTGGATGACCCACAAGAACAGGAAGAGCAGTTAGCAGAGCTTTTACCGAATGCTAGTGATCGTGATAAAGCTAAGATTTACCGGATCATGGAAGACATTGACCCGATCTTACAGCGACGAGAGCAGCTTTATGAGAATGCGGACGCGGCGTTAGCAGAAGCGAAACAGCTTGAAGAGCAGCAACAAGCTGCTACAGCCGCTGAAAACGCCCAACTGAGGCAGAATATCACTAAAAATGTCGTCGAAAGAGTCCAACAGAAGTTACCATTCCTCAAAGGAATCGAGGGTCTCGACATGTCAGCCATCCAGCAGAAGGCATCAGAGACTGACCCTACTGTCCTCCATCCTGTTGACCACGCCTACAATGCGGTCTCAGCCCAAGTGTTCCCGACGGTTGTTCGACAGTATCTTGAAATGAGGAAAGAAGTTGAGTCATTGACTGACCGACTTGCTGAGTATGAGGACGCGGAGCCAGCGATGTCTGGTCAGACGAAAGCACCAGCAGCCGGAGCCGGAGTATCAGGTAGCGCAAGCTTTGAAGAGCGTGTGAACGCTGCTTTGGGTGCCGTGTGACCCCGTTGACAGATCGCCAGACAGTGTTAATATGCGCTTATCAGTTGGGTTGCTCTAGCCTTAAATAGTTCTAAACGACTGGTAAAGCACATAGAAACTCAGGTTGCTCTAGCCATTGCATAGTTCTAAGAGGTTCGCCCTAAAACTCTTTAGTTTCCGACCACGTTGGCCGGAAGCGCAAACCCTTATTTATTTAAAACAATGTCTTTTGATCTCGGAAATGGCACAGGAGCCATCAACACTATTCTCGCTGAAGAAGCTAACCGCATCGGCAGCGACATCTACTCACGCACCCTCCACACCTCTCCTTGGTTGGACCTCACTAAGCAGACTGCTTTTGCTGACGGAATGGGTTTCCAACAGACTACGCTCGTTTACGACCGTGCAATCACCACTTCCGATAGTAGTGGCGGCACAGCAGGCGCAAGCTGGTCTGATATCGGACAACTTAACGCAACCGCTAACAACTTCGGAACTGGTCTACTCAAAGACACTGCATCTGATGTCAACGGAGCGCGCGACGCCCGTTCTTATGTTCAGTTCAACAAGTCGTTGAAGACGTATAACCTGCAACGTGCTGTTATCGAGTCTCCACGCATCTCGCTTGAAGACCTTCGTTTTGCAGCACACCGTCAGGAGCAGCTTCGCGCCATCATGGACATCATGACGCAAGTTACCCGTAACACTTGGGAAAACCGCTACCGCGAAGAGTTCGAGAAGGTCTCTGCTAACATTACCTGCTGCCTTGCCGCTGGTTCTGTTACCCGTGACACTGTTGACGCTGATTCTGATAACGCTTCAGACGACGCCTTTGAAGGTGTGTTGATCTCTGACCTCGACCTCGCCAATTCTGGCGCATCGAACGCTGACATCACCCCTGATGCCAACATCTCTAACGCAGTACTTGATGGTCTTTACTACAAGCTTATCCGCGCAGGTGCTGGTAACAACTCCTACGGTCGTGAGAACGGTCGCCCAGTGTTTGGACTCGTCCTTTCTTCTGAAGCTTCTTACCAGCTCCAGACTGAAGCCGGATTCCGTGATGACGTTCGCTACAACAACGCTAAGGTAAGTGACCTGATCGCTCCACTCGGTATCGAGAAGTCCTTCCGTGGATTCTACCACCTTGTTGACGATCTTGCTCCTCGCTTCACTATTTCCAGTGGAGCAGCCACTCGGATCGACCCTTACAGCGTAACTGGCGGTAAAGCTACTCCTAACGCTGCTTACGAAACCGCGACTCACGAAGCTGCGTTTTTGGTCCACCCTGAAGTGTGCGAAGCCCAGATCCCTAACCCACTAACTGGTGGAAATGGTATCAGCTTCGACCCTGTCAACTACCGTGGTAAGTTTGACTGGAAGAACATCGCTAGCGAAGATTCCAACCCTGACGGAACCATCGGATTCTTCCGTGGTGTTCTTGCCAGTGCTACCAAGCCCATTAAGACTGAGTTTGGTTATGTGATCCTCTTCAAGCGTGACTCCAGCACTCCTGCTGCCTAATTAATCTAGTTGAGTAGGGGTGGTTCGCTGCCCCTACTTAGCGTAACTTATATAGAATTATGCCAACACTAGATGACGCACCAACTTTGGAAGCACTCGCCACAGTAGAGCTTGACGCCTCAAACGCAGGCACTCCAACCACCATTTCTACGAAAGACCTCGTCCTAATCTACGATATCTCTCAGTCGAAAGTTAAAACGATTAGCATTTCAAATCTCATGAAAGCTATTCAGGATGGTATTACTCCAAGTGAGACTACAGGCACAGCCTAATCCCGAATCACGTAACACTTAACATGAACCCCGTTGCCTGTCTCTAAAACGGGTAGCGGGGTTCTTTTTTATAGAAACAATTATTATGTCAGAATTCCCATCAATTAGTTTTTTAAATGCAATCGAGCGAAATATGTCAGGAGGATTTACCCCCGAAGAACAAGTAGCTGAAGGCCGTCGGATTGCATCAAACCCAAGAGGGGTAGACGGGACTGCCCGTAAACTTGATACTCTTTACAAAACCCTACTTTCAGGGGATTATTTAGAGGATCTAATTAGCGCCGCTGAGTTGGGTCTTGCCGACGCAAATGAAATCGCTATAAATCCGCGTAATGTCCCTGAAAAAGGAGGTGCGCGTAACGTAGCTCTGGCTTCTAACAGAGGGCAAATCGACAGAAAACAGAAAGAAGTAGATAGAATGCAGAATCTTTTCGATGTCTTGAGTAAAATCAAGTCAGGTAGTCAAGAAGAAGCACCTCCTTCTCAAGAAGTTGTTGAAAAGCCTAAGAAAGTCGCTAAGAAAGTCGCTAAGAAAGTCGCTAAGAAAGTCGCTAAAACTGCACCAGAAGAAAAATCAGGTGTTTCTGCCGAGAAAGCTAGCAACGAAGGCATGGCAGGAGCTTTAAAATCTGAAGCTGCACGCCAAGCTAGCGTAGCAGAGAAAGCTAAGGAACCCGTAACAAGGGGCGACCTAGATCCTGACATGCAAGACATGATGGGGACTACGGGGGTTGATCCTGACGACTACGACTTAGCTGGCGGTGCTGAAGAGCCTGAAGTTGATTACACCCAACAAGCAGTTGATCTGTTTAAGACGGTCCACGCTACTGAGTATGACCCTAAGTCCAGCATGGACAAAGGCAAGCTTGAGAAAATGAAGTCGATGCTTGCAAAGCAGGGCGGTTTAGGTGACATGTCTGCCAACCAATTTGCTTTACAGGTTTACCGTAATTCCTAATGAACGACGTATATCAATCCGAAGATTCTCCTCAGCATGAAAATGCTGAGAAGGATCTGGAGATGATTCAACAGCAGCTTTCCAATGTGCAAGCTAATGTTGAGGCACTCCTGCAACAGTGTGGCTGTGGCTCGCCTAGGCTTTCAGAAGCGTGGGTTCAGTCAAAAGTGACGCTGGCTAATGATTATCTGGACACGGTTCATTCCTACGTTGTGAACGGCGGGGATGCCAAACCGGACGCTGGACAAGGCGACTCAGATAAGGTAGGCTTCGTCATTGCCGTGGAAAAGGCTATGACTGATGGCAGCAGCAAAACATAACATTATTGTAAGTCGTGGCGAGGATTTCTCGTTTACGTTAACTGTTTCAGATTCCACTGGGGCAATAGATTTAACTGGAGAAACCTTTAAAGGAGAAATCAGGCGCGGCGGTGGGAAACCACTAGTCGCGTCTTTTTCGGCTACTATTCTAAATCAGACCGCTAACAACAACGCCGACAGAGGTAAAGTTTTAGTTCATCTAGATAAAGATGAGTCGATAAAGCTTGACGCTAATGTAAATTACAAGTGGGATCTGTTTCGTAAACAAGATGACACTGGGACTACGACAACCCGCCTAATTTATGGTGACGTGAAGGTTGAGAATAATATTACTGATACCCCGATTACCTAATGGCTATAACAGTTACAGAATCAAATCGGCACACGTTAACCGTAACCGATACCGACTTTCAGCTCACGCTTCAATCTGGTCCAGCGGGTCCGGCAGGTCCAACAGGCCCGACAGGCCCAGCTTCTACTGTTGCAGGACCGCAAGGCCCACAAGGGGCAGCAGGCCCAAACTCAATCACGAGTTCGACGACAAGTGATGGCACCGCAGATGTCGATTTAAGTGATGTGACAGCCTCTTCGATAACAACATCCACCGCTTTAATTAATACCACCTTGCAAATGGCAGGGGACCAAGTATTTCTAGACAACAAAAAATTAAAGCTAGGTAGTGATGACTTGCAGATCTACCACGACGGTAGTAACAGTTACATCAAAGAAGCAGGCACAGGCGGTTTGTTTATACAAGGTGATACTACAATCACTATAGAAAAGACCGACGGCGAGAACATGGCCGAGTTTATTCCTGACAGTGCTGTTAATTTGTATTACAACAATGTGGTAAAGTTAGCGACGAGTGCGACAGGTATCACAACTCAGAGTATTTATTTGAGTGGTGATATTGATCTCCAAGACACTTCAGGAGCTAACTCAGGTAAAATTAAAATAGGTAGTGGTGACGACCTACAACTATATCATGACGGAAACCAATCGATAGTAAATAATCTAACAGGAGACTTATTTATAAGTAACCTGTCTGCTGATACAGACATAGTTTATTACGCAGATAATGGGTCTGGTAGTGTAGCAGAATATTTTAGATTGGATGGTGGTTTAGCCTCTTCAGGAACTAGGTATACAACTTGGCCAGATAATAGTAGAGTAACATTTGGAGCGGATCAGGATCTCCAACTCTACCATGATGGTTCTAATAGTTACATAGACGACAGTGGTACGGGTAATTTAAACATCAGAGCAGCCAACCTGAACCTACAGAAATATACTGGCGAGACCTTCATCGCGTGCGTAGCAGATGGATCGGTATCAATATATCACGATAATGCGCCCCTCTTACAAACAACCCCTAGTGGGATTTTTGTTACTGGAGTTGTCCAAAGTGCAGTATACCCGTTCAGTACTTTATCCGGTATAGCATCCCCCGCCGCAGGTATGAGGGCGTTTGTTAATGATTCTAACCAGTCGCTAGCTTCTCATCACGGTGCTATCGTAGCTGGTGGTGGGGCGCATTTCGTTCCTGTATACCACGATGGTACTAACTGGCGTATAGGCTAAACCTAAAAGATAATGGCTCTTAACCCATCACCGCAGAGACAGTCAGTCGTTACGTTCCCTACACCGAACGTCAACGACATATTATTCTTTGAGTCTGTAGACGCAGAGCGGGTCGGTACAGAGATACCGGAATACGGTAGTAAGCACCCTGACTATAAGAAGTTTCCAGACCACCGATTAGTCCACGTAGAAGCAGCAGATAATCAGACCCGTTACTACCGTTACTACTATGCGGCTGACCAGCTTGATCAGGATAATGACAACTGGTCCTACAGTGAAGCTGACATCGGCGGCACTAAGTTCGATGCTGTTTCCCGTGACTATGTGGTCCGCCGTAGCGAGTTTAGCTCTACCGTCCCTGCAATGGGGTCAACGATGCCTGATACTCCAACAGGCAAGTTCAGTGGCACACACGTTCTAGCGGAGCGTAAGCAGATTCCCCTTAACGACAAGATTCTGAATGGCCTGTATGTCGTCGAGCAACGGGTCTACGTAAAGAAAGTTCCGTTGTCTCGTTTAGACTTTGATGAGTTCTTCAAGACGACGAACGAGACTAAGCAGATTCTTTACTATAAGGGAGAAGCGGTAGCAGGGTCTACTATTGAGGCATTAGCAGGTGCGCCAGACAACGCCTATTGGGGCATGGATTCCGGCACGATCCGCACTATTCAGCAGTTATCGGATAACTGGTATGCGGTGACTGAGCAAGAGGTTGTTAAATGCCCTGCGGGAGGTATTAGGTCAGACTTACAAACAACAGCCCGCCAGTCCATCACGTCTGCTGTTACTGGCCTAAGTCCTTCTACAACCACTCAAAAATTATTCAGCACTTACCAAACGGGGTTTGGTATAAACCCTACTTTAGTTAGAAACACAAGCTGCTGGGCGCACAACTTAAAGGGGGTTACTGGGTTCGTTGCTTGGAATAGTAGAACAGTGTCGGGTGTAGTTGGGAAGCAACTAGGGGGCGTCGCTGTTACTCCTCGCCATATTTACTTTGCAGCACACGCTAATTACGTCGTCGGAGACACTGTATTTTTCTGCTCAAAAGAAAATGAAGTGTATCCTCGTGTAATTAAAGGCGTTAAACTAAACGACAAGTATTTGACTGCGGCGCAGTCGAATCCTAACACACATGACTTTGATTATGGGATTGCTTTATTAGATAAAGACTTACCGGCGTCCATTGATATTGTTAAAGTATTACCTAAAGACGGTTACCAATATTTTCAAAAAGACGAATTTACTGGGTTTGAATGGAGTTCCCCCCAAGCTTCTGAGGAAGTTCTTGTAATGACTACGGATCAAGATGAGAACGCCCATATCCGTAAATTAAATAAACTTCAGTTTGGTACTTTCGATTTCGATAATCCTTCGTCGAGTGTCCATCGTGCGTATAAATTACTACCCGCTTCATCGCCTTACGATACTTGGGATGAAAATTTCGTGGGTGGGGATTCTGGTAGCATCTCTTCTTTAGTAGTAGGGGGTGAATGTGTCCTACTAGGAGTAATATCAGGGCATCCGACTAACAATCCCGATAAACCTCAAGGGGCATTTGTAAGTGCGCCCGTTAACTATAAGGATATTAATCAACTCATTAAGGACGTTGATGTTGCTTATGCAGCGTTAACTGCTGCGGATGATAATCTTGATAACTACTACAGCGATGGGTATCAACTCCAGCCTATCGACCTCGTCTTTGATTACACGAGTCACCGCCCTGAAGAAGGTATTCAAACTACGGGATGCGCTAAATTGCGCTATGAAACCGTAGTTAACTACGCATTCCCGCCGATCTTGCAGGATGTTCAGTTTGACACATGGAATTTGCGTTCAGGCGGTGCTAGAACTTATCCTAGAGTTTTATACTCAAGAGGATCTTTTAGAGGACCATGTAGGGCGGTTGTAGATATTAGTTGGTCCACGACTCAACCAGTTGGGTTACCAACAGGGAAAAAACCAGCACCAGAGCCGATCTCTATACAGAACCCATTATTCACTTTGTCGATCCCACCCACGCTGCATGAGGCTGTTAACTTTACTGTAAGTATTAACAGTGACGAGACTTGGAATAACACAGGAGCTAATTATATAAAGAACGCGACCAACGTAACGTCGTGGGAGCCGCATATTATTTCATCAGAAGTGAAACCGTTTAGGGGTGGGTGGCTCATGGAAACGGTCACTGTGTATCCTCCGTCATGAACCCAAAAGACAGCTCTGACATTCCTCTACCAATACCGTTAGAGGGTGCGCCTGAAGGTCCGCGTGATTTTACGGTGGCTTATAGTGACAATTATGACGCTACGTCAGGAGATGTCAGCCCCGAAGATCCAGCCTATAAGCCCTTTCCGTTTGCTTTACGTCCTGCCCCTGACGAGAAGATCCACATCTATTTCGGGGTTCTGGTCCACCAGATCAACCGGATGGTATTCAATACGGACGGGTTAGTGTCCCAGACTGGTGTTAATAACCCACAAGTCATTGTCCCATCTAATTTATCCTCTGCTGAGAACCGATACAAGTTCTACACACTAGATTGGCGTGGTGATGTATATTTGTATTGGAAAACTAACAGTTCTGGAGCTGTAACAGAATGCGAAATTCGTGGACCAGCGGCCCCACCACAGCAAAGTTTACCTAACGAAGGAGGCGAGGGTGAATTTTACGTTAAGATCGGTAATGTAGCCTCTGGAGACCCACCTACGTCTATATCATCTCTAGATCAGAACATATCTACTGACGTTTACTGGTTAACAGCTTTTGGAATCCAAGAAGAGTCTTCTAACGGTTCTACTTCTGATTCTACCTCCGGATCAGATAAGTCTACCGCTATTGTGCCTATGGACTGGCATGACAAAGGATACGGCGCGTTATTCACGATGGAATCCAATGAGGTTCTCTTTGAGTTCGTGATGAGGGACGTGCCGTTAGAAGGATCTAAGACAGTAGCCCGAATCGATGACAGGTTCTTAGCGGTATGTGAACGTGACTCTATGGTTGTTACTGGTATATCTGGAGACAAGCTAGGGCCAGTTGGGGCAGTCATTAAGGACAACGAAGTTATATTAGATGCTTTACCAGTTTCCTTCTTACGGCCAAACAAGGTAACATTGAAATTGACCGGAACCCGTAAAGGGTTTAAAGATTTTGATATGCCAGAGCGAAGCAAAGAGCAATTCATCGCTAACGAGAGGTTTATTAACTCAGCTTATCCTAGAGA